>ERZ779980.168-NODE-168-length-11719-cov-2.79012_pt1 | contig 11719 bp, 12 predicted proteins | sample MGYA00511937_ERZ779980 | MGnify/ENA primary metagenome ERZ779980 (study PRJEB29588, sample SAMEA2144588) | human gut metagenome | biome: human gut; feature: human-associated habitat; material: faeces | place: Denmark | collected 2008/2010 ... | reverse complement strand
TCCTGAGGGGTTTTCCTTTGAAAGACTATATTGAAGAACGAGCTATTGGGATAGCGGGCTATATCATCGACCACAACGCCACAGTGCGGCAGACAGCGAAAGCGTTCGGCATCTCGAAAAGCACAGTACATAAGGACGTGACGGAGCGGCTGGTGCAGGTGAATCCGTCGTTGGCGAAGCAGGCAAGAAAGGTTCTGGATATCAACAAGTCTGAACGACATATCCGGGGCGGACTGGCTACCAGAGAAAAATATCTCCATCAGCACTAGATGTTCGGGCAGGTAATAGCTTCTGTACGGGAAATTATCTTGAAATGGCTGATGACACCTTATATAATGAATGCATATCACGTATTACATTTGTGAGGGGAGAATACGATGGCAACAGATTTTTTGAATGATGCACGGAGAGAGATCGAAGGACGGACAGAAGACTTTTACGGGGAACTGAAAGCCTTCTATCAGGGAAATGCAAAAGCAGAGCAGAACCTGATGGAACAGACGACACAGCCCTTCTGGCAGAGCCTTTGCTTAAGTGGGAAAAGATTACAGCAGCGGGACCTGACGGTGGATATGGAGATGCAGGAACCGGACCGATGCGGCCGGCGGATTACGATGGCCCGAAAAAGGACGGCTATGATTACACCTGCCATCGGACCAAAGCTGTGAAGATGAGACGTACCTATTACCGTAAAGGGAAAAAGATCGCGACCCTGAAGACACCGGAGATCGTGGAAGCCAACTTTTTGAAAGCGGATGTGCAGGGGGATATGGCGATCTGCCCAAACTGCGGTCATGAAGGAAAATTATCCAGCTATATCGATGGCTGTGATGCCTGCGGAGCAAAGTTTCTAGTCAGTGATTTCGAGACGAAGGTATCCGGATTCTCACTGGAAGAGGACGCAAGGCAGAAAAGCATTTCCAACTTTATCAAAGCCGGAGTGACGGTAGGAATCGTAGCGGTTGCCCTTGCACTGCTGGCAATCTGTGCGGGCGGCATTATGTTTTTACTGCTGGCTTTGGGGAGAAATGGTTATAACGCGGTCAAAGCGGCAGCGGCAATGATGCTTGGTATCGGATTTGCCCCGGTGTTTTTCCGTTCTTTGTTTTTCATGGCGATCATATTCGTAGTAATGATTGTTGTAATGGAGAAACATAGAAAACCGAAAATTCAGGACGAGTCAAAAGTAAAGGCTCTGATCCCCCAATTTTCCACAGGTAATTTCCTACAGAATCTGGAGTACCAGCTACGGATGATCCACATGGCAGATACCGCAGAGCAGGTGCGTTTTTTCGCGGTCTGTGATCTGACAGGTACTGTGGAGCGGTATCAGAATGTGGTGGATTGCTGTATCTGCGGCGTACGTTTTTTGAAAGCGGAAGCGGTGGAGGACCGGTACAGGCTGAGCGTGGAAGTGAAAATGCGCCTGACGCAGGATACGGGTAGTAAAATTCGCAACCGCTATGAGAAACTGCGGCTGGAACTGGAAGGCAGACAGGAGATCGTGACACAGCATGGCAAGGCACTTCGGGAATATAAATGCCCGAACTGCGGTGGCAGTGTGGATATCTTAGGCGGCGGAGTATGTGACTACTGTAATGTAGCAGTGGATTATCGGAATTTCGGCTGGATCATCACATCCTATACGAATCTGGGACAGCCGGAGAACCCCTATGCCAAAATACTGGCAGCAGCCCTGGGCATCTACGGAATTATCCTGGCTTTCAGCCTGGTGCTCATGATCTGTTCCGAGGACGGAAAAGAAACCCTGGAGATCTGGCAGAGCATCGGCAGGTCATCGGAATACCTGGAAGCCGTGAAGCAGGATATTGTATATCCGGATGATGTGCTGGAAGGCCTTGCGGAGACGGACAGTGAGGAAAGCATATTTGCTTCCGCGAAGACCTATGCCTGCGGAGACAGCGAGGCAGTAAAAGAAGCTTATTACGAAGCCCTTTTAGAGAGTGGATTTATCGAGCTACAGCAGTATCCGGAAGGATTTGCTGTATATAAGATCGAGGATCCTTCAGAATATACCGTGGATGAAGAAGAGGAGATGTTCTATCTGGTGATCTGTGCAGAAAATGCACCGGAGGGAATTACAGTAACTGCGACCTTGGTGGATGAAAATTGGGACCCGGTGCAGGAGTAAAACAGAATACGTGAATACGACAAGGGACCCGGGCGAAAGCTTCCGGGTCCTTTTTAGAGGGAAAGTGTTTGTAGTTAGCTTATTGGGTGAGAGGAATTCTGTGGACCACCCTGCGATAGAGCTTCCACAGGAGCACAGCAGGGAAACTGATTGCCAGATATGCTGTGGATAAAAGTCCGGTAGCACCGCCTACGATTGCAATGATTAAAATTCCAATATTCATAATGAATTCCTCAACTTTCTGTCATTCTGCAAAGCATTCGATGAAGCTTTAAAAAAACCTCACATACCGTATTATAGTAAACAGATCTCCCCGGGTGAATAGTTTTGCCAGACCCTTAACACTATTTTGTCGGGTTATTTACAGAATCTTTGCAACACATTTACGGAATCTTAACGGGTGGAAACGATCCCGGGAGTTAGGTTTGCAATAGTAGGGAATATCAAGTATAATAGAGAAAAATTGACTGTTGCTGACAAATGACAGTTTAAGAAAATGGGAGGTAGAATATGAGTATGACGCTGGAACAGGCTAAGGAGAAGCTTGCAAAGTATGGTCAGGAACATGTTCTGAAGTATTACGGGGAACTTACCGAAGAGGAGAAGCAGGGGATTCTGGATCAGATCGAGGCTACAGATATGAGCATTTTGGAAGCTTGTAAGCACAAGGAGGATCTGGCGAAAAAAGGAGTGATCACTCCGCTTGCTGCAATGCAGTTAGATGAGATCGAGGCAAACAGAGAGAATTTCACGGCGACCGGTATCGAGGCGATCCGTCAGGGGAAGGTAGCAGCGGTTCTGTTAGCAGGCGGCATGGGTACCAGATTAGGCTCTGACAATCCCAAGGGAATGTACAATGTGGGACTGACTCATGAGCTGTATATTTTTGAGTGTCTGATCAATAATCTGCTGGAAGTCGTACATCAGGCAGATGCATGGATCCATCTGTTTGTGATGACCAGTGATAAGAATAATGATGCCACCATCGCCTTTTTACAGGAGCATGACTATTTCGGATACAAGGCGGAGTATGTGCACTTTTTCAAGCAGGAGATGGCGGCGGCTACCGATTACGAGGGTAAGATTTATCTGGAGGAGAAGGGCAAGTTGTCCACCTCTCCCAACGGCAACGGCGGCTGGTTCATTTCCATGAAAAATAACGGCATGCTGGATATCGTACATAACGAGGGAATTGAATGGTTGAATGTATTTGCCGTGGACAATGTCCTGCAGCGTATCGCGGATCCCTGCTTTATCGGTGCTACGATCCAGAGAGGCTGTGTCGTAGGCTCCAAGGTGGTCCGCAAGAATGCGCCGGATGAAAAAGTAGGCGTTATGTGCTTAGAGGACGGCAGACCTTCCATCGTGGAGTACTATGAGCTGACCGATGAACTGATGAATGCGAAGGATGAGAAGGGCGAACCCGCGTATAACTACGGAGTTATCCTGAATTACCTCTTCAAAGTACAGGATCTGGAGAAGATCATGGAAGAAAAAATGCCCCTGCACATCGTAGAGAAAAAGATCCCGTATCTGGATGAGAACGGAGAACCGGTGAAGCCGGAGACTCCCAACGGCTACAAATTCGAGAGCCTGGTACTGGATATGATCCACCAGATGGATAGCTGCCTGCCCTTCGAGGTAGTCAGAAGAAAAGAATTTGCCCCCATCAAGAATAAAACCGGTGTGGATTCGGTGGAGAGTGCAAGAGAACTGCTCGTTGAGAATGGCGTTGTGCTGTAAACATTTCGACAGCTTTTCACAACATAAGGTTATTGAGGAAACAACAGAATTACAGTAATCTGATACTGTAAGAAACGAAGAAATAATCTCATCCGGATCTGACAGATGAGAGATCGTGCGGTCGCAGCAGTGAACAAATGGTATTGTCCGGTATGCGGCGGATAGGAGAGAGTATGAGAATTTTGGTAACAGGTGGTGCCGGATTCACCGGCAGTCATACCGTAGTGGAATTACAGCAGGCAGGCTATGATGTTGTTGTATTGGATAATCTCTGCAATGCAAGTGAGAAAGTGATCCCCAGAGTAGAAGCCATCACCGGCAAAAAGGTTCCTTTTTATAAGGCAGACATTCTGGATCGTGAAGCGCTGGAGGAGATCTTTAGCAAGGAGCAGATCGATGCAGTTATTCATTTTGCAGGACTGAAGGCAGTCGGCGAGTCCGTACAGAAGCCCTGGGAATATTACGAGAACAATATTGCAGGTACATTGACTCTGGTAGATGTTATGAGAAAACACGGTGTGAAGAGCATCATCTTCTCTTCCAGCGCTACCGTATATGGTAATCCCGCATTTGTCCCCATCACAGAGGAATGCCCCAAGGGACAGTGCACCAACCCTTACGGCTGGACCAAATCCATGCTGGAGCAGATTCTGACCGATATCCAGAAGGCAGATCCTGAATGGAACGTGATCCTGCTTCGTTACTTCAACCCGATCGGAGCACACAAGAGCGGCACCATCGGTGAGAACCCAAATGGTATCCCCAACAACCTGATGCCTTACATCACACAGGTGGCAGTTGGCAAGTTGAAAGAGCTGGGTGTCTTCGGTGATGATTATGATACCCCCGACGGAACCGGCGTGCGTGATTACATTCACGTAGTAGACCTGGCAAAGGGTCATGTGAAGGCTCTGAAGAAGATCGAGGAGAATGCAGGACTGAAGATCTACAACCTGGGAACCGGCGTAGGCTACAGCGTTCTGGATATTGTGAAGAACTTTGAAGCAGCTACCGGTGTGAAGATTCCCTATGTGATCAAGCCCCGTCGTGCAGGCGATATCGCTACCTGCTATTCCGATGCTTCTCTGGCAGAGAAGGAGCTTGGTTGGAAAGCGGAGAACGGCATCAAGGAAATGTGTGAAGATTCCTGGAGATGGCAGAAGAACAATCCCAACGGATACGAAGAATAAATAAAACTGAGAAGACCGTATGGTAAAATACCACACGGTCTTCTCAGACTGTTTTGTATAGCGGTCACATTACTGAGATCATGCGACATACAGATACATGAAGATAAAGTGGCAGATACTTCCGCCCATGACAAATAAATGGAATACTTCGTGGGAGCCGAAGAACTTATGCTTTGCATTGAAGATCGGCAGCTTCAGGGCATAGATGACTCCGCCAACGGTGTAGATGATGCCGCCCGCCAGCAGCCACAGGAACGCAGGCGCTGACAGGGTCTTAAGCAAAGGTCCGAATACCAGAACACATACCCAGCCCATGGCAATATAGATCACGGAAGAAAACCATTTGGGACAGGTGATCCAGCAGGCTTTTACCAGCATGCCGACAGCGGCGATACCCCACACTAGGGCAAGCAGGGTATAACCTAATTTTCCACCAAGCACGATCAGACATACCGGAGTATAGGATCCGGCGATCAGTACGAAGATCATCATATGGTCTAATTTGCGGAAGATGCGGAGGCTTCTTCCGGTGAGGTCTACGGAATGATAAGTGGCACTGGCGCCGTACAACAGGATCATACTTCCCATGAAGATCGCCATCGCCAGGAAATTCTCCCATCCGGATTGGATTCCGGCCTTGACTAACAGCGGAACAGTTGCGAAAACAGCCATCATCATGGCAATAAAATGTGTAATGGCACTTCCGGGTTCTCTGATTGTGATCTGCATAATATACTCCTCCTTTTTAGAACATTCTATCCGCAAAACAGATGTATTATTCATTAGAATAACAATACATGCTTTTGTAAACTTCTACATGTAGTATTCAATACTACATCTAACAAAGCAAATACTACCGCAGAAAAAAGGAAAAGTCAATAGCAATTATCAGTCTTCTTCGATTACCTGTATTTCCAGATAGTCGAAATCAATAGATTCCACAAAACTGTCCTGGGTAAAACGGGTCTTGTTATGTCGTTTGAAATCAGAAATGTTCAGATCCAGCCAGATGGGCGTACCAAGATCAAACTGATGGCAGACTTCGTCCAGAGAGTGAAAAACTTTATGGGTACGGGTATCATTGCTGCCGTCCTCGATACAAATATCCTTCAGCATATGATTATTTTGAAATATTTTAGCCCACAGACGAAACATGTAAAATCTCCTTATAAACTTATCATTAAGAAATGGTGGTACAAAGGATTCTTTGCTTATAGATTATAATCGCAAGAAGAATTACCTGCAAGTAAAAAGCAATAAAACTGCCCAATCAATCTTAAAAAATGATAAAGGTTTTGTTAAAATTATACATTTTTAAAAGGAGGTATGCTATAATTATCATAAGTACATTTACGAATACGGAATTTTCGTGACGAAAAAGCGTCTATAGAAGTAAGAAATATGACAAAATGGTCGCAGAGCCTTCTGTGACAGAAGAGATTGAGAGGGAATATGGAGTTTAAGGTTGAAAATGGGGATGGAATCGATAGCTGGAAGGAGGTTACGCTGGTATACAGTGCGGCGCTGCGTCAGATGGAGACGAAGATGCAGATCCTGAATGATGAATTCCAGCATGTACATCAGTACAATCCGATCGAACATATTAAGGCACGGATCAAGACACCTGAAAGTATTGTCAAGAAATTGAAACGTTACGGACAGGAATCTACGATAGATAATATGGTAAAGTACATAAATGACATTGCGGGAATCCGCATTATTTGTTCTTTTACGTCCGATATCTACCGGATCGCGGACATGATCCGGGATCAGAGAGATATTAAGGTGATTGCTGTGAAAGATTACATTACTTATCCCAAGGCCAGCGGTTACAAAAGCTATCACATGATCGTAAGCATACCTGTATATTTGTCGGATCGTACAGTGGATACGAAGGTAGAAGTACAGATCCGTACGGTAGCCATGGATTTCTGGGCCAGCCTGGAGCATAAGATTCATTACAAATTCGAAGGAGATGCACCGGAGAATATCAAAAACGAACTGGTAGAATGTGCGCGCATGGTATCGGATCTGGATGCAAGGATGCTGTCTCTGAACGAAGAGATCCTGGCGATCAGCAAAAAGAGAGAAGAGGAAAAACAATTAAATAGCGGAACATCCAAATAATGCAAAAGCTTCTGCTGGTGACATGCAAAACCCCCATAAAATGAGGAGTGCCCAGACACCTTTCGGCGCCTGGGCTATTATGAAAAAATTTATCTTATATGCTTTGTTATCCGGAAGTCTTATCTCTTCCTTGACTGTAATTAAAGTATACCAATCGATTATGAACAAATTATGAACACGATGTGAAAACTTGGTGAATTTTACGAAAAAGCACAGAAACAGAAAAACAAATTGTACAAATTGCATAAAAACGAACATGCTTTGAAAAAGCAGTATTCCTGGGGTTTTGGTTGTAACCGTGGGAGAAACATGGTAAAATAGGAGCAGTTGAAACGGAAAAAGGTTCACATGAGGGACGAATATGTTTGGAGGAAAATGGATGGATACTTTTATGGATAAACTTGCGCAAAAGCTGAATGCCCAGGAGATGATCAAGGCCAACTCCGCAGCGGATGCAGAGGAAATGGATCAGCTGAAGAATCAGCTGCGGGAATATGACGAATGCCTGGCGCAGATGCAGCAGGCCAATAAGGAACTGAGAGCAGTCAATCATGCGATGGAGACACTGATGTCCGAGACGATTGCTCCGGAGGTGACAAAGCTTTCCGAGGAAAGCGTAGCTGCCATTCGCAAGATGCAGCAGGAGAATACGGAAAAGCTGCAGGAGCTGCAGCAGGAATATACCACAAAGCTGGAGGAGATCCGACAGAACACGGAAGAACTGGAGGAATTGCGCAAACATCTGGATGAGAAACTGGACGGAAGTGATGAGAACGTCCATAAGGAATGCGTAAAGGTATACCGCAATGTGCAGGCGGCTGTGGTGGAGGAAAATGAGAAGCAGACCGAAGCGATCGCAGGCAAGATCAAAGAAAGCCTGAACGGTAAATTAAACGGTGTGTTGGGAGTATCGATCGCTGCACTGTTGGTAGCTGCGGCAGATATTGTACTGCATGTATTGAATATTCTTCATATCTTCTAGGAAATACGGAAAACGAGGTTAACTATGGGTAAAGAACTTTGGAAGCCGGGCAATATGTTATATCCGCTGCCGGCGGTCATGGTAAGTCTGGCGGATCAGGAGGGGCATCCCAACATTATCACCCTGGCCTGGGTGGGAACAGTATGTACCAATCCGCCCATGGTATCGATCTCCGTGCGTCCGGAGCGATATTCCTATCCGATTCTGAAGGAGACCGGAGAGTTTGTGATCAATCTGACTACGAAGGAACTGGTCTATGCCACGGACTACTGCGGTGTCAGAAGTGGACGGGATGTGGATAAATTTAAAGAGATGAAGCTTACAGCAGTCCCTGCATCCGTGGTGAAAGCGCCGATGATCGGCGAGAGTCCCGTGAACATCGAATGCAAGGTACGCCAGATCATGCCGTTGGGATCTCACGATATGTTTCTGGCGGATGTGGTAGCTGTTCATGCTGACGAAAAATATATGGACGAGAACCACAAGTTCCATCTGGAACAGGCGGAATCGATCATGTATTCTCATGGATCCTACTTTGGCTGCGGAGAATTATTGGGCACCTTCGGGTACAGTGTCCGGAAAAAAAGAACTTGACGTTTGGCACCAAGTCGGATATCATAAACACAAATATTTATTTACTACGAAGAAGTAGCATCAGACAGGCGTCTGGTGCTTTTTTTATGCGGAAAGTCTGGGTGAGTGTATGACACAGTTGGATAAAAACATAGCATTGAATCTCAAAAGAATTCGTAAGTCCAAAAATATGAGTCTGGATATGCTGGCAGAACGCACCGGAGTGAGTAAAAGCATGCTGGGACAGATCGAACGGGGAAAATCCAATCCCACGGTGTCCACTATAGGAAAAATCGTGGAGGGTTTGAAGGTGCCTTTCGAGCAGCTGATCTATGACAGAAAAGAGATCATGGTCATGCCCTCTCCGGAGGAGGCACCGGTCTTCAAGGAAAAGGAAGGCCAGTACCGGATCTATGTGATGCTTCCGTTTGATGCCGGCAGGAATTTTGAAATCTATCAGGGAGAACTGGACGGAAAAGCACAGATGGAAAGTGAATCCTACGGAGAACAGACATGGGAGTATCTGACGGTAGTATCCGGTGAGATCGAACTTATACTGGACGATCAGAGTTTTCATGTGAAAAGGGGAAGCTCACTCTATTTTGCATGTGACAGAAAACATGTATACCGCAATGCCGGTGAAGAGAAAGCGGTATGCAATATGATCATCACCACACAGCATTAAACAAAACTTCCACGTTTTACAGCATCCTTTCCGTATTTTGCACGGATATCATCCAGAGCAGCATCCAGCTTCTGTTGTTTCTCAGAGCGTGATGCGGCGTAATCAAACAGACTGAGCTGGACCGGTTCATCCTCGGGTACCAGCTTGGAGGTGCGTACACCCAACAGCCGGATGGGAGTTCCGTCCCACAGTTCGCCGAATAGGGAAACGGCGCTTTCCAACAACAGATCCGGAGAGGCGGTAGGGACGGCCAGGGGCATCTGGTGAGAAACATTGCGAAAATCGCTGTAGCGGATCTCGGTACATACCTGGCCTGCCAGCTGATGGGAGGAGCGCAGGCGCTGCCCCACGGATTCACAGAGGGACAGTAATACCTTACGTGCGTCCTCTTCCGTCAGAGCATCACTGCTTAACGTGGTGGAATTGCCAATCCCTTTTGCTTTGGAAGGAACGAGTGCCACAACGGAATCGTCTATGCCATTGGCATATTTCCACAGACTACGGCCGTGGCTTTTGAGATGCGATTCCAAAATGACAGGGTCTGTCTTCGCCAGGTCACCTATGGATCCCCAGTTTCCGAAGGGTTTCCGCACTGGAGTGTCCGCAGGTGAACAGGGTAGAGACGGGAAGCGGCCACATCTTTTCCGGGATCTCTTCCTGATATAAGGTATGTGTCTTATCCGGTTTTTGAAAATCCGAGGCCATCTTGGCCAGGACCTTTCGGTCCGAAATCCCAACATTTACAGTAAAATGAAATTTTTCCCGCACAGAATCACGAATGTAAGCAGCGGCAGCTTCCGGAGAGGAATACTGCACCGCGATCGGGGAATAATCCATATAACATTCATCAATGCTGACCTGTTCAATGTCCGGGCAGATACCTGACAGATGTTCCATGAGCAGCCGGCTTTTTTCGCGGTACATGGAATGATCCGGAGAGGCCATGACCAGATGAGGACATTTCCGCAGGGCGTTGACCACAGGCTCCCCCGTAGTGATACCGAAGGCCTTGGCGGGGATGGATTTGGCCAGTACCACGCCATGTCTGGTGGAAGTATCGCCCCCCACAATGGCGGGAATGGTGCGCAGATCCACGGAATCTCCCTGCGCCAGACGCTCCAGTGCCGTCCAGCTTAAAAAGGCGGAATTAACATCAATGTGAAAAATAAGGTGATCGCGGTCCGGCATAGGCAGCTCCTCTCTGCAAAACTTTTTCCAATATAGTTAGTATAGCATAGAATACGTCGGCGGAAAACATATAAATCGAACAGATATTCTTGCTTTACAAGGCATATAAATGCTGATAGAATCTATATGTTACAAAGTTATTACAACAGATCGGCATAAAAAAGTCCTATGTGGACATACTGATATAGATACAATAGATTGAGAAGGAATCCATGAAGAAACTGACATCTTACTCAAAGAGAGTAAAATATACATATGTGAAAACCACGCTGGTAACTATTTTTGTGAGTCTTTTTTTCCTAAAAGGATATACAGCGTTTGAGAAGACCGGAGAAAATTACTTTCATGTATTTTTGAACGGAACGGAGATCGGAACTGTAGACGAAGCGGACAGAGCCGAACAGCTTTTACAGGAAGCCAGAAGAAATATCGCTTCCCAGAGCGAGGATATGATTTTTATAGACGCAGATCTGAAGCTTGTGGGTGAAGAAGCTTTGTGGGGCACACTGACAGGGGAAGATACCATGCTGGCAGCCATGGAGCGTGAGCTGGAGAGCAGTATCCGTGAGACATCCCACAGATCTTATACTATGAAGGTAAATGAATACATGGTTAACCTGTCCAGTGTGGACGAGGTGAAATCTCTGCTGCAGGCAGCAGTGGACAAATATGATTCGGAAGAAAAATTCAGTGTGGAACTGACGCATGATGCACAGAAGGAATTCAATGTGCTTACCACAGAAGTGGTGAATCGTCAGGAACTGACCGCACAGGAAGAGCAGAAGGAAGAAGCCATCTATGCAGGTGGTGTACAGACAGCCCTGGATCAGGCCGGCGCCCAGGCAGATCAACAGGAAGAAAAGGATTTCGAGGACTACGAGTTGGGTCTGATGACCATGGATTTTGCGGAAAAGGTAGAGATTGTAGAGACCTATCTGCCGGAAAGCATGCTGACACCGTTAGACCAGGCCATCGAAGATGTGATCAAGGATCAGGAGACTCCCGGAGAATACGAAGTTGTCAGCGGAGATACCCTGTCCGAGATCTCCATTAAAGTCAACATTCCCATTGATCAGATC
>ERZ779980.161-NODE-161-length-11989-cov-2.34297_pt1 | contig 11989 bp, 8 predicted proteins | sample MGYA00511937_ERZ779980 | MGnify/ENA primary metagenome ERZ779980 (study PRJEB29588, sample SAMEA2144588) | human gut metagenome | biome: human gut; feature: human-associated habitat; material: faeces | place: Denmark | collected 2008/2010 ... | reverse complement strand
TGTCTGAACTCTTGCTGAAACTGTAGGACCAAGATCACGACCGATTGCTGTTGCACCAACCAACATGATTTCTGGCTTGAACTCATTGATAACTGAAGCAAGTGCGTGTGCATATGGCTCAGTTCTGTAATTCTTCAACTCTGGATCGTCTACTACGATTACCTTATCTGCACCGTAAGCAGCAAGCTCATCTACAAGTCCTGAAACATCAGAACCAACCAATACTGCTGTTACTTCTGTGCCTAACTTCTCTGCAAGTCTCTTTCCTTCGCCAACAAGCTCGAAAGAGATTCCGCTTAATACATTATCTACCTGCTGTGCAAAGACGAATACGCCCTTGTACTTTGCTAATTCTTCTGCATTCATTGCTCCCATTTTATTCACCACTTTTCCTTTTTAATTAAATTACGTGCTTATCCTTCAGTTTACCAACAATATAGCTTACTGGATCTGCGTCTTCTGGAGCCATCTCTCCCTGACCCTTCTTAACCTTGTCAGAAGCTCTGGCAATCTTTGTTGGAGAACCATTCAAACCGATGTTTGAATCATCAACATCTACAAGATCTGCTCTACCAAGAGTTGTGATCTCTGCATTGACTGCATCGAAGATTCCACCTGGTGTCATATATCTTGGATCATTTAATTCAGAAAGTGCTGTGATAAGACATGGCATCTGAGCCTTTACCATATGGTAACCGTCATCATACTGACGCTTAACGATTACGCTGTCTCCATCTACCTTGATCTCCTGTGCATAAGAGATAACTGGAAGTCCAAGGTGCTCAGCGATCTGAGGACCAACCTGAGCTGTATCACCATCGATAGCCTGACGGCCTGTGATGATCAGATCATAGTCAAGCTTTCTGATCGCACCAGCGATTGTTGTAGATGTTGCCCAAGTATCAGCACCACCAAGTACACGGTCTGTTACAAGAACACCCTTGTCAGCGCCCATAGCGATTGCTTCCTGAAGAACATCTGCAGCCTTTGGAAGTCCCATTGTAAGAACTGTAACCTCAGCGCCATACTGATCCTTCAGTCTAAGAGCTGCCTCAAGACCAGCCTTATCATCTGGGTTCATAATTGTGAGCATTGCTCCTCTATTCAATGTACCATCTGGGTTGAACTGTACGCCACCCTTTGTATCAGGTACCTGCTTAATACATACGATAATTTTCACGATAAGTACCTCCTTACTTTAACAAGTTTGCTGAGATAACCATACGCTGTACTTCTGAAGTACCTTCGTAGATCTCTGTGATCTTAGCATCTCTCATCATACGCTCAACGTCATACTCCTTGATGTAACCATAACCACCATGAAGCTGTACACACTTTGTTGTTACTTCCATAGCAACCTCAGCAGCATATAGCTTAGCCATAGCAGCCTCTACAGAGTAAGAAACCTTAGCGCCACTCTGATACTCATCTTTCTTTCTTGCAGCCTTGTATACAAGAAGCTTAGCAGCCTCGATCTTTGTAGCAAGATCAGCAAGTACAAACTGTGTATTCTGGAACTGGGCAATTGATCTACCAAACTGCTTTCTTTCCTTTACATAGTTTACAGTTGTCTCAAGAGCGCCCTCAGCGATACCAAGTGCCTGAGCAGCGATACCGATACGACCACCATCGAGTGTGTGCATAGCGATATTGAAGCCCTTGCCCTTCTGTCCAAGAAGTGCATCCTTAGGGATACGGCAGTCTGTGAAGATCAACTCATATGTAGAAGAACCACAGATACCCATCTTGTTTTCCTTAGTACCGAATGTAAATCCAGGTGTTCCCTTCTCTACGATAAATGCAGAAATCTCTTTCATCTTTCTGCCACGCTTCTCGATGATACCTGTAACAGCGATAACGATATATACGTCAGCTTCCTTACCGTTTGTAATGAAGCACTTAGAACCGTTCAATACCCACTCGTCGCCATCGAGAACTGCCTTTGTCTGCTGTCCCTGTGCATCTGTACCGGCACCTGGCTCTGTCAGGCCGAACGCACCGAGCTTCTTACCAGATGCAAGATCCGGAACATACTTTGCCTTCTGCTCTGGTGTACCAAATGTTACGATCGGGTCTACACACAGAGATGTATGTGCAGATACGATTACACCTGTTGTACCACAAACCTTAGAAAGCTCTTCTACACACATAACATATGTGAGAATATCACAGCCCTGTCCGCCTAATTCCTTAGAAACAGGAATTCCTAAGAAACCATACTTTGCCATCTTGTCTACAGTCTCTCTTGGAAATCTGTGCTGCTCATCAATTTCCTGCGCAAGAGGCTTTACTTCGTTCTGCGCAAAATCCTTGAACAGAGTCTGCGCCATTTCATACTTCTTGTCTAAAGTGAAATCCATTCTTTCTATCCTCCATAATAGATTGATTATTACATCCGCACATGGCTGAAAAGCCACGTGCGGGGATTGTACGCTTATTACTGAGCGTCAACAGGTGTCTTTGTGCGATCTGCGTTGTATACATAGAAGCCCTTGCCTGTCTTACAGCCGAGGTTTCCACCACGTACCATCTTACGAATCAATGGACATGCACGATACTTGCTGTCGCCTGTTTCCTTGTACAGAACATCCATGATTGCAAGGCAGATATCCAGGCCCACGAAATCACCTAACTCAAGTGGTCCCATTGGGTGGTTTGCACCAAGCTTCATAGCTGCATCGATACCAGCGATATCAGAAACACCTTCCATCTTGATGAATGCTGCTTCGTTGATCATTGGGATAAGGATACGGTTTACAACGAAACCGGCAGCCTCATTTACCTGAACAGGTGTCTTGCCGATCTCTTCAGAGATCTTGATGATCTTATCAACTGTCTCCTGTGGAGTATTTACACCAGCGATAACCTCAACAAGTTTCATTCTGTCAGCAGGATTGAAGAAATGCATACCGATCATAGGACGTGTAAGACCATTTCCAATCTCTGTGATAGAAAGTGAAGATGTATTAGAAGCGAAGATACACTCTGGCTTTGCAATCTTGTCAAGCTCAGCAAATGTTGTCTTCTTAACTCCCATATCCTCAAATGCAGCTTCTACGATCAGATCGCAGTCTGCACAGAGATTTTCCTTCAGACCAGGTGTGATGCTTGCAAGAATCGCATCTACCTTCTCCTGTGTCATCTTTCCTTTTTCTACAAGTCTAGCGTAGCCTTTCGCGATCTTATCCTTTCCGCCTTCAGCCCACTCCTGCTTGATGTCGCAAAGTGCAACTTCGTAGCCATCAACCATAGCAAATGCCTTTGCAATGCCCTGTCCCATGGTACCAGCACCAATAATGCCAACCTTCATGTTTATTTCCTCCTTAAAATTTTAATTACTTTTATTATTTGTTCTGGAATGGAACAACCTTTAACTTCTTCTCCTTGTCTTTCTCAAGGAAGTTGCCCATGCCAGCCTTCTGGTCTTCTGTCTCGAAGCAGTCACCGAAGAGCTTCTCTTCGATTACAATTGCTGTATCCATATCTACCTGAAGACCATCATTGATTGCCTTCTTGCAGTTTCTGACAGCGATCGGAGCATTTGCTGCGATGCCTGCTGCCATCTTCTTCGCTGCCGGAAGAAGCTCTTCCAATGGATATACAGCGTTTACAAGACCGATTCTGTATGCCTCATCAGCCTTAATATTTCTTGCTGTGTAGATCATCTGCTTTGCCATACCAGCACCTACCAGACGAGCGAGTCTCTGTGTTCCACCAAATCCAGGTGTGATACCAAGACCTGCCTCCGGCTGACCGAATACCGCATTCTCAGAACAGATACGGATGTCACAGCTCATAGAAATCTCACAACCACCGCCAAGTGCAAATCCGTTGATTGCAGCGATTACCGGGATTGGGAATGTCTCGATCTTACGGAATACATCATTTCCCTTCTTACCGAATGCTTCGCCCTCAGCCTTTGTAAGTGTAGACATCTCTCCGATATCAGCACCTGCAACAAATGACTTCTCGCCGGCGCCTGTAAGAACTACGGCTCTTGTTGTATCCAGATCGATTGCATCGAATGTAGCCTCAAGCTCATCCAACACCTGACTATTCAACGCATTCAAAGCCTTTGGTCTGTTGATCGTTACAACGCCTACAAAGCCTTCCTGCTCATAAGTAATAAATTCCATCTTAATCTCCTTAAACTCTATCCAAGTATGTTACGCGGCTCAATTAGTCCTCAATCTTAACGATTGTAGAGCAGCCCATACCACCACCGATACACAGTGTAGCAAGACCTGTCTTAGCACCTCTTGCCTGCATCTCATGAAGCAATGTAACAAGGATACGGCATCCAGAAGCTCCAACCGGGTGACCAAGTGCGATTGCACCACCGTTTGGATTGAGCTGCTTTTCTGTATCAATACCAAGATCCTTACCAACTGCTACTGACTGTGCAGCGAATGCCTCGTTTGCCTCGATGATATCGAAGTCTTCGATCTTCATGCCTGTCTTAGCCATAACCTTCTTTGTAGAAGCAACAGGTCCGATACCCATGATAGAAGGATCAACACCTGCAAGTGCGCCTGCAACGAATGTAGCCATAGGCTTAACACCAAGCTCCTTAGCCTTCTCCTCAGACATAACAACGATTGCTGCTGCACCATCGTTGATACCAGAAGCGTTACCAGCTGTAACGAATCCGCCTGGGTTGATTGTACGAAGCTTAGCCAGAGTCTCAACAGTTGTTCCAGGACGAGGGCCCTCATCCTTCTTGAACTCGATCGTCTCTTTCTTCTTCTTAACCATAACTGGAACGATCTCTGCGTCAAATGCACCAGACTCCTGAGCTGCTGCTGCCTTCTGCTGGCTGTTTGCTGCAAATGCATCAAGCTCTTCACGAGTCAGACCCCACTGCTCACAGATGTTATCAGCTGTCTTGATCATGTGGTAATCATTGAATGCATCCCAAAGAGCATCGTTTACCATTGTATCAACGAGCTTGCCATTGTTCATTCTGTAACCAAAACGAGCGTTCATAGCTGCGTAAGGAGCCATAGACATGTTCTCCATACCACCTGCTACAACGATGTCAGCATCGCCAGCCTGAATCATCTGAGCTGCCATGTTAACACAGTTCAGACCAGAACCACAAACTACGTTTACAGTAACAGCAGGTGTCTCGATAGGAAGTCCAGCCTTCAGAGATGCCTGACGAGCTACGTTCTGTCCAAGACCTGCCTGGATTACGCAACCCATATATACATGATCGACCTGATCTGCAGGAACGCCTGCTCTGTTCAGAGCCTCCTTGATTACGATAGAACCTAACACTGGTGCTGGTGTTGTTGAAAGTGCACCACCCATAGTACCGATTGCTGTACGACATGCGCCAGCTAAAACTACTTTCTTTGCCATGTTGAAAATTTCCTCCATTTCGTTTTATTGTTTCTATCTGTGCCGATCATGCATATGTCGACACGCCTAGATAGATAATATCATAATTTCCATGGTTTCGCAATAAAAGAAACCTTTACTTTTGTTTCTTTTTATGTACATTGCGTATACTTTTTTTGTTTTTTGTATTCATTTGCTGCTTCTGGTTTTGCCCCTGCTTCTGTGCAGAATTTTTATGTTGCACATTCGAACGATTTCCAGATTGTTTATTCGATGCGCCATATTGAGATTTTTTCTCATTTGCAGCATTCTTCATCTTCCGCGGTTTGATCAGACAGTTCTTATCGAACCCGATCAGATCCGTCCGTCCTGCTTTCACAAGTGCCTCATGCACCAGATCGTAATTATCCGGATTCCGGTACTGGATCAGTGCACGCTGCATCGCCTTTTCATGTGGAGAATTTGGCACATATACCTTCTCCATCGTCCGCGGATCCACGCCAGTGTAATACATGCAGGTTGATATCGTCGAAGGTGTCGGATAGAAATCCTGCACCTGTTCTGGCATATAACCCAGATCCCGCAGATATTCCGCCAGTTCCACCGCTTCTTTCAGAGTGGAACCCGGATGCGATGACATAAGATACGGTACCATATACTGCTTCAATCCAAGTTCCTCATTGATCCGTTTGTATTTCTTGCAAAATGCCTGAAAGACTGCATTTTCCGGCTTACCAAGCTTCATCAGTACCTTGTCAGAGATATGTTCCGGCGCCACCTTCAGCTGCCCGCTGACATGGTATTTGCAAAGTTCCCGAAAGAATGTATCATCCTTGTCCGCCATCAGATAATCAAACCGGATACCCGAACGGATAAATACCTTCTTCACCTTCGGCAGACTTCGGAGCTCCCGCAGTAATTTCAGATAATCGGAATGATCCACAATCAGATTCGGACATGGCTTTGGGAACAGACACTGACGGTTCGCACAGACGCCATATTTCTCCTGTTTCTTGCAGGCGCGCTGCCGGAAATTCGCCGTCGGGCCGCCAACATCATGGATATAGCCCTTAAACTCCGGATCTTTCGTCATTTCCTTTGCCTCTTCTATAATGGATGCATGACTGCGTGTCTGCAATGTCCGGCCCTGATGAAATGTAAGCGCACAGAAGCTGCACCCGCCAAAGCACCCCCGGTTGCTGACCAGCGAGAATTTGATCTCCGATATCGCAGGGATTCCACCCTGTGCCTCATAAATCGGATGATAGGTCTTCGTATATGGAAGCGCATACACCTCGTCCATCTCCTGCTCCATCAGTGGTTCCGCCGGTGGATTCTGGATCACATATTGATAATCCTTATATTTTTCTACCAGAATCTTCGCGGTGATATGATCTGTGTTATCATATTGGATTTTAAAGCTTCGCGCGTAATTTAATTTGTCTTCCTGCAACGCGTCATACGACGGAAGCTCAATATAGTCTTCATACAGATGTTCCAGATTTCTTGCTTTGTAGACCGTTCCATGAATAAAACTTAAGTTTTTGATGTCGATGCCGCTTTGCAGCGCATCCGCGATCTCCACAATGGCATGCTCACCCATACCATAGATCACAATATCCGCCTGTGCATCAACGAGAATCGAATGTTTCAACTTATTGGACCAGTAATCATAATGTGCCAGCCGGCGCAGACTTGCTTCGATACCGCCTGCCACAATTGCCGCATCCTTGTATTTCTTCCGGATCAGATTGCAGTAAACGATTGTCGCATAATCTGGTCGTTTTCCCATCTCGCCACCCGGGGTGTATGCATCTGTATGCCGTCTTTTCTTGGAAACAGTATAATGGTTCACCATTGAATCCATATTTCCGGCGCACACCAAAAAGGCAAGCTTCGGCCTGCCATAAATCGCAATCGAATTTTCATCCTTCCAGTCTGGCTGTGAAATGATTGCCACTTTATATCCATGTGCCTCTAACACACGGCTGATGATCGCCGGTCCAAAAGATGGATGATCCACATAGGCATCTCCGATCACATAGACAAAGTCCGGCTGTTCCCAGCCCTTTAATTGCATTTCCTTCTGCGTGAGTGGGAGGAACCGCTCATCATATGTATATTCCACACCATGTTCACGCAATGTTTTCTTCTTATTTTCCACGTATTTCTATCCTGTCTCTTACTCTTCCAAGGTTCTTCCGTCCTTGATATAATAATGGGCTGTTCCTGCACCTGTCGCAACAACCTGATCCGGATTCTTGATGTTCACAACCGGGACACCAATCTTATCCATAATAAGCTTGTCCATACCAAATATCTTGCTTCCGCCTCCGGCAAGGATAATACCATGCTCGGATATATCGGAAACCAGTTCCGGTGGTGCCGCCTCCAACATCTCCCGAACGGAATCCAAGATCTGATCTGTCTCCTCCTGACACGCCTCGATCATCTCAGAGGATTTGACTGCCATCTTCGTTGGAAGTCCGCGCACCAGTTCCTTTCCACGTGCATACCCGATCGCATCCTGTTCCCGCGGATACACAGAACCAATGTCCTTCTTCAACTGTTCGGCAGAGCTTTCGCCCAGCAGCACATTATGACGTTTCCGCATATAACGGATGATTGCCTCATCGAAATCATCGCCACCAATCTTGATGGAACTGCTATGCTGCACACCGCCTCTTGCTACGATTGCAATATCCGTCGTTCCCGCACCGATATCCACAACCATCGCACCAACTGCCGACTCAATATCCACACCTGCACCGATGGCTGCCGCAAATGGTTCCTCAAGCACATACACATTCTTTGCACCGGTACGGTATACTGCATCACACGCTGCACGCCGCTGTACGTCCGTGACACCACTTGGCACACAGACGCAGATGTTTGGTTTGCCCCAGATCTTTCGTTTTGCAATCGCTGACTTCACATAGATCTTGAGCATACGCTCCGTCATAATATAATCGGAGATAACACCATTCCGGATCGGACGTGTCACCTCAATATCCTCCGGTGTCTTTCCAAGCATCTTTTTGGCTTTATTTCCAACCGCAATGATCTTTTTACTTTTAGCCTCATATGCAACCACCGATGGCTGGTTGACTACGATTCCTTTGTCTTTTATGTATATGACCGTATTCGATGTTCCAAGGTCTATACCGATATCTATATTTACCACGTTTTATACCTCTTATCTTCTGGTTTCTTATTTATCATCCCGTCTATTGGCTTATCACGTAAAAAGCCGATGCTTAAATTATAAGCATCGGCTCTGATTTTTTCAACGATTATTTAAAATCTTCACTTAGTAAATATTTCCGGCTGGAACCTTTTGCCTTCTCACGATCGTCACATTTGAGCATTGCCTCATCGCAAGCCTTGAGCATACGATCGATATTTCCAGACTCCATTGCCATCAGGAGATTCTTTACAGTGCCTTCTACAGAATCATCTGTCTTAAAGCCCTGCTGTTTGAAATATCCCTTTGCAATCGCAAGCATATCCTGTGTAGAAATGCCTTCCATATTGATCTGGTGTGTAAACTTATCCTTGGCATCTCCAGTCGCTCCAAACAAGCGGTTGATAGACTCAGTCGCACCTGTCAGAATCACAACAACATCGTTTACATCCTTGGCTGTAAGTTTCATCAGCTCTGTCATCTTATCTGGTGCGATCAGACCTGCATTTTCAACAACCATACATCCACCGGCAAGCTTTGACATTGCATCTGCAAGTTTAACCTTGTTCAATGCCTGTGCCTTGATCTTCGCGATCGTCTTCGCCTTGCAGATTCCCATATCGTAGAAGCTTCTTGCGAAATCTTCTCCGACACTGGTCAGACCAAATCCGTGATCACCCATCATACATACGTTACGATTCTCCTGATCAACAGTAATGGCATTGAATGTATCCACGAGACTCTTTCCGGATTTCTCCATCTTTGTATACTTTTCAAGGTAAGATGCAGCAAGTGGAAGTTTTCCTTCCTCCGCTGGCTGTGTCAGGTCGATCTGAATGCTGTCTGCCTGCTCTGCCGCCTTCAGCGCTTCCTCTTCGGCCTTCTTTGCAGCCTCTAAGATCTTGCGGGCTTCCTCAGCCTTCGCCTTTGCTTCCGCCTCTGCCTTTGCAGCTTCCTCGGCTGCCTTCTTGCGAGCCTCTTCTTCTGCCTTTGCAGCAAGTTCTTCCGCTGCCTTCTTCTTTGCTTCCTCTTCGGCTTTCTTCTTTGCTTCCGCCTCTGCCTTCTTCTTAGCTTCTTCTTCAGCCTTCTTGCGTTTCTCTTCCTCAGCCTTTGCCTTTGCGGCTTCTTCCGCTGCCTTCTTTGCATCTGCCTCTGCCTTCTTACGAGCTTCCTCAGCTGCCTTTAGTGCTGCCTCTTCCGCCTTCTTTGCTTCTTCTAAGATACGCATAGCCTCTTCGGCTTTCTTACGGGCTTCTTCGGCTGCTTTCTTTGCTTCTTCCTCAGCCTTCTTACGGGCTTCTGCTTCGGCTTTCTTCTTGGCTTCTTTCTCTGCCTTCTTCTTTGCTTCCGCCTCTGCCTTCTTCTTTGCTTCCGCCTCTGCCTTCTTCTTTGCCTCTGCTTCGGCTTTCTTCTTTGCTTCTTCCTCAGCTTTCTTCTTTGCTTCTGCTTCGGCTTTCTTCTTGGCTTCTTCCTCAGCACGCTTCCGATTCTCTTCTGCACGCTTTGTTGCTTCTTCTTCTGCCTTCTGTGCCTGTTCTAAGATACGCTTTGCTTCTTCGGCTTTCTTCTTTGCCTCTTCCGCCTTCTTCAAAGCTTCCTGCTTTGCCTTGGCTCTTGCCTCTTCCTCAGCCTTCTTGCGGGCTTCCTCGGCTGCTTTCAGACGTGCCTCTTCCGCTTTCTTACGTTTTTCTTCCTCTTCTGCCTTGAGGCGTGCCTCCTCGGCTGCACGTTTCTCAGCGGCTGCAGCTGCACGCTGTCTGGCTGCTGCTTCTGCGATTCTACGCTCCTGTGCAGCTGCCTTTTCTTCTGCCTCTTTCAGCTTCTTTCTTCTGGCTTCTTCTTTCCGCTCAGCTTCCTCAATAGCCGCCTTCTTCTTGGCTGCCTCCGCTGCCTTCTTCGCCATCTCTTCCTGCGCCTTTTTCTTTTCTTCCTCTGCCTTATTCTCAGCATCGCCATACTGCGCAAGCTTTGATATCTCTGCACCCAGAGCATCCTCATCCTCATCGCCAAGATCGTACATACTCTTCACATCATTGGTTGGAGTACTCCGGTTTGGCACAATGCTGATGATATCATCTGCATCATCCTTGGATGCTTTGTTCTCCTGTGCTTTCCACTCTACACCATCGGAAATAATCGTTGTATTTCCCTGTTTTGTAAAGGATGCTTCCTCTTCTGCATCATCCCCATTGATTACCTTTACATCGCCACTGCCACCGGATAATTTTGTAGGACGCAATCTTGCTTTTTCATCATCCTGAGCCTTTTTCTTCTCAGGTGCTTTCTCTTCCTGCTTGTTACCCATGTCAATATTGAGACCAAGTCCTCCAGATGGCTCTGTAGCTCCAAGGCTACCGCCCAGTCCTCCAAGTCCTTTGCTCTCTGTCTTGCCACCTGACAGTCCGCCACCTACTGGTGCTCCAAGTCCGCCGCCAGCCGGCTTATCTAAGGATTTTCCAGACTTATCTGCCTGAATGCCAACACTCATGCCAAGTCCTTCATCACTTGCCTTCTTTGGCTCTTCCTTCGCAGGTTCTGCTGCCTTTGCAGGTGCCTCTTCTGGTTCCTCGTCCTCCAATTTAATACCAAGTTCTGCAGCTTTCTTACGACGTTTTTTCTCTTCGATTTTCGCAAGTTCTTCTGCTGACAGAGTTTTGTATTTTGGCTTATTGTGGTCTGCAGCAGTTTCTCCCGCATCTGCAGCTCCAGACAATTGCATTGCTTCCTGCTCTTTTTTCAATTTTGCAGCCTTGGCAGCTTTCTCCTTTTCTACCTGTGCTCTTACCGCAGCAATCAATGCTTCTCTTTGATCAATAGCCACTCCCATTGCCTCCTTTCAGTCATACCTTCTCTCGGTCATATCTTCTCGTCAAGAATTATCTGTATTCTTTCACACGTTTTAGCAAATTCTTCTTAACAGAATCTATCTTCAAAGATGCTTTTAACTCATCTCGTGAAGGTCCTTTTTGTACCGGCTGTTCCTCTTTCTTCTCGGCCTGTGGTGTTGTTGGAATCGAGTCTATGCTGATTCCAAGTGATGCAAGTAACGCTTCTGCCTCTCTCTGCATCTGCTCTTCCTTCTGCATGTTCTCTGTCATCTTATCCTGTGCTTCTTCCATGATCTCGTTGAAATTGTTCTCAACGATTTTCACTTCTTTGTGATAATCCGGGAATAACGATGACTTGAATACCGGGAAGTCCAACTTCTTTTTTTCCGGTTTCGTTGTAAATGGAGCTACATGGAATTCCTCTTTCGGTTCTTCCTCCGGCTCCTCGATTTCTTCCTCTGTCTCTGGTTCTTCTTCAACAGCTTCTTCTACTACTGTCTCCTCGATCTCCGGTTCTGACTCGGATTCCACCTCTGGCTCCGGTTCTACAACCTCTGGCTCCTCAATTTCTTCCTCAACCTCTGGTTCTTCTTCGACAGTCTCTTCAATCTCCAGTTCTGGCTCGGTTTCCACC
>ERZ779980.155-NODE-155-length-12275-cov-2.5243_pt1 | contig 12275 bp, 10 predicted proteins | sample MGYA00511937_ERZ779980 | MGnify/ENA primary metagenome ERZ779980 (study PRJEB29588, sample SAMEA2144588) | human gut metagenome | biome: human gut; feature: human-associated habitat; material: faeces | place: Denmark | collected 2008/2010 ... | reverse complement strand
TTGTTTGAACATCGTGTTCAAACATTGCTGTTTGCTCACAGAACATCAAGTACTTCTAAGTTACAAACATATTTATATTTCAAAATATGGCGCAGATATACATATACAAAATATTTGCCTCCTAATTTACAGACTAAACTAAGCGAATAATATCTATTCAAATATAGATATTACTTCTCCGTAGTGCTTACCTTTATGCTTTAATTTTATTATAATTTCTTGTATTACACAAGGCGAACCGTTTTAAGCGAAGAATATTTTCATAATTTTTTTTGCTTTCCGTTTTTCCTTTACCAGAACTCCGGGATGCAAAAAGTCCACCTCACAAAAATTGTAACGTGAATTTTTTGAGGCGGACTTCTTTACAGCCTGGAGTTCGTCCGTACAACAAACCGGCAAGCCAAAATTATTTACTTAATTCTTCGCGCAGAATACGGTTAACCTCGGATGGATCTGCCTTACCCTGCATTGCCTTCATCGTCTGTCCGACAAGTGCACCGATTGCTTTCTCCTTACCGCCCTTGAAATCTGCGACAGACTTCGGATTCTTCTCGATGACATCTAAGATGACAGTACGAAGCGCGCCCTCATCATTGACAGTCTTCAGGCCGTGTTCCTCGACATAAGCTTCCGGATCGATATCCTCTGCAAATACCTTCTCGAACACTTCCTTTGCAACCGTACCATTGATGACTTTGTCATCGACCATCTTGATGATAGCGGCAAGGTTCTTTGCTGAGAATTTTAAGTCATCGGCATCGATGGATGCTTCCTTCATCAGACGCATTGTCTCAACCATCAGCCAGTTCGATACCTTCTTTGGTGCTGCTCCAAGCGCAATCGCCTCCTCGAAGATATCTGCAAGCTTCTTGGAGTTCGTCAGAATGTCAATATCATAATCCGGAATATCGTACTCTTCCTTGTAACGGATGCGCTTCTCGTCCCGCAGCTCCGGCTGGCGGCTGCGAATCTCTTCCATCCATTCATCGCTGATCATAACCGGAACCAGATCCGGATCCGGGAAGTAACGGTAATCCTGTGCATCCTCTTTCGAACGCATTGCATAGGAATATTCCTTTGTATCATCCCATCTTCTTGTCTCCTGGATGACCTTCTCACCGGATTCAATCAGATCAATCTGACGCTCCTTCTCGTTCTCGATGGCTCTCGCAATCGCCTTGAAGGAATTCAGGTTCTTCATCTCGGTTCTTGTACCGAACTTCTCTGCACCGACTTCACGGACAGACAGGTTGACATCGGCACGCATGGACCCTTCGTTCAGCTTGCAATCCGAAGCACCAAGGTACTGGATGATCAGTCTTAATTTCTCAAGATAAGCAATGACTTCCTCTGCGGAACGCATATCCGGCTCGGATACAATCTCAATCAGAGGCACGCCCGAACGATTGTAATCAACCAGCGAGCTGTCTGTATACGGATCATGTACCAGCTTACCTGCATCCTCCTCCATATGAATCTCATGAATACGGACATATTTCTTATTCCCGTCAACCTCGATCTCTACCTTACCATTCCGGCAGATCGGATAATAAAGCTGCGAAATCTGGTAGTTCTGCGGGTTATCCGGATAGAAATAATTCTTACGGTCAAACTTACAGTTCTGTGTGATTGTACAGTTCGTTGCAAGACCAACCGCAACTGCTTTCTCAACTACCGCCTTATTGAGCACCGGAAGGGATCCCGGCATACCGGTACAAACCGGACAGGTATGTGTATTCGGTGCACCGCCAAATGCAGTCGAACATCCACAGAAAATCTTCGTCTTCGTGGCAAGCTCTACGTGAACCTCCAGGCCGATGACTGTCTCATATGTTTTACTCATTATGCAAGCCCCCTTTCTGCTTCCACGGTGCCTAGAGCATCCGGACGCTTATAAGTCTTTGTACATTCAAATGCATACGCTGCGCGGATGATTGATTTCTCGTCAAATGTCTGTCCGAGCAGCTGCATGCCAACCGGCATACCATCCTTATCCTGTCCGCATGGAAGGGAAATACCCGGCAGACCGGCAAGATTTACAGATACTGTATAAATATCTCCCAGATACATCTTGATCGGATCACTTAAAGATTCGCCCATCTTCAATGCCGTCGTTGGTGCAACCGGTCCTAAGATCACATCGTATTTTGCAAATGCATCGTCAAAGGCTTTCTTGATCAGCGCCTTTGTCTTCAGTGCCTTTACATAATATGCATCGTAATAACCGGAGCTAAGGACGAAGGAACCAAGCATGATACGACGCTTTACCTCTGCACCAAAGCCCTCGGAACGGGTCTTCTTATACATATTGTGAAGGTCACGGTACTCTGCGGTACGGTAACCATATTTGACACCATCGAAACGCTCTAAGTTCGAAGATGCCTCCGCGGATGCAATGATATAATAAGCAGGAATCGCATATTCTACCATACCAAGGTCGAACTCTTCCACGATCGCGCCCTTTTCTTCAAGCTTCTTTGCGGCTGCAAGCACGGCAGTCTTGACATCCTCATCGATACCCTCTGCGAAATAATCTCTTGGAATACCGATCTTCATACCCTTTACATCGTCCACTAATGCCGATGTGAAATCATCCTCTGCCTGTGCGTAGGAAGTGGAATCCTTGTCATCATGCTTACAGATTGCTTCAAGGATCGTTGCACAGTCTGTTACATCCTTGGCGAGTGGTCCAATCTGATCAAGCGATGAACCATACGCGATCAAACCATAACGGGACACTCTTCCGTATGTCGGCTTGATACCTGTCACACCGCAAAATGCGGCCGGCTGACGGATACTTCCACCTGTATCGGAACCAAGTGCATATGGAATTTCCTCTGCTGCAACGAACCACCGGAAGAACCGCCCGGTACCTTGTCTGTATCCCACGGATTTCTTGTCACACCATAATAAGAAGTCTCCGTTGTACTACCCATAGCGAACTCATCCATGTTTGTCTTTCCGATGATAACCGCACCTGCCTCCTGCAGTTTTTCAACGGCAGTTGCTGTATACGTCGGAACGAAATTACTCAGAATCTTGGAAGAACAGCTTGTAAGCATACCATTGATACACATGTTATCCTTGATGGCAACCGGAACACCAGCCAGCGGTCCGGTAAGCTCTCCACTGTCAATCTTTGCCTGAATTGCTTCCGCCTGTGCCAGTGCGCCTGCCTCATCCACAGTGACGAAACAGTTGTATGTCTCGTCGAGTGCTTTGATTCGCTCCAGACACGCCTTCGTTGCCTCTACGACGGTCACTTCTTTGTCTTTAATTTTCTTGCCGAGTTCAACGGCGGTTAATTTCATTAAATCTTTACTCATCTATACCGCCCTCCTCTAATCAAATGTCTTTGGCACTTTATAGCAGCCATCTTTTTGCTCCGGTGCATTTGCCAGAAGATTGTCTCTGTCATCCGAATTTGTCACAACATCCTCACGGAATACGTTGCTGACCGGAAATGCATGGCTCATCGGTTCCACGGAATCGGTGTCGAGCTCATTTAATTTGCTGACGTATTCCAGCATATTCGACATATCCTGCTTCGCCTGCTCTTTTTCCTCATCGGAAAGCTCGAGCTTCGCCAGAATACCTACATAATCAATTGTTTCATCTGTAATCGTCATATTTTTCCTCCTATAATGCCTGCGAATCTACATATTATAGTTTGCGAAAATAATCAATAAACCTATTATTGTTTCTGAGATGTTCGGATTTATTTTCTACGCAGACGCGCTCTCGCTCGGTTCAGCACGTAGTGGTACTAAATTCGTGCCAATAAATTGTCACTTATTAAGTACCAACGTGCTTCAACGGTCTGCTTAAGAATAATAAATCCGAACATCTCAATATACTACTCTTCTAATGATTATTTCCGCAAACATATCATTCATGTTAACGCAAGCAATTCATATGAAATCACAATTGCCTTCTCTTTGCTGAAAAATACTACTGGCGTACTTTGATATGAACTTCACGAAGCTGCTGCTCTGTGACTTCGTTTGGTGCGCCACACATGAGATCCTGTGCGGTTCCGCTCATAGGGAATGGGATAACCTCGCGGATATTCTCCTCGTTACGAAGCAGCATGATCATACGGTCGACACCCGGAGCCATACCTGCATGTGGTGGTGCTCCAAACTGGAATGCATTGTAAAGTGCTCCAAACTTCTCCTCCAGAACACTCTTATCATAGCCTGCAATCTCAAATGCCTTCTCCATAATCTGCATGTCATGATTACGAACGGCACCGGATGAAAGCTCCACGCCATTACATACGATATCGTACTGATATGCAAGAATCTCCAGTGGATCTTTCTCATTTAATGCCTCTAAGCCGCCCTGTGGCATAGAGAATGGGTTGTGTGTAAATCCAATCTTCTTCTCTTCCACATTGTACTCAAACATCGGGAAGTCGTTAATGTAGCAGAAACGATATGCATTCTTCTCAAGCAGATCAAGACGGTTACCAAGCTCGGTACGAATCTGTCCTGCAAAGAGAGCTGCCTGCTTCTCTGTATCGGCGATGAAGAAAATCGTATCAAGTTCCTTCAAGCCTGCGAGATCTTTGAGCTCCTGCTTCATATCATCCGGAATAAACTTGTCGATTGGTCCCTTGTAAGAACCATCTTCCAATACTTCGAGATATCCGAGTCCGCCCATACCGATAGACTGCGCGAACTTCAGCATCTTCTCATGCTGTCCCTTGGAAAGCTTCTTCTGTACTGCAATCGCACGAACGGTCTTGCCGTGGAATGGTGCAAATGTACATCTCTGGAAGAACTCTGTCACATCGATGATCTCAAGTGGATTGCGAAGATCCGGCTTATCTGTACCATATTTCAGCATTGCTTCCTTGTAGCTGATGATTGGGTATGGTGCTTCTGTAACGGTGTATCCCTTCGGAGCGAATTTCTTAAATGCTGCGGTAAGCACTTCCTCGCCAACCTTGAATACGTCTTCCTGTGTTGCAAAGCTCATCTCGAAGTCGAGCTGATAGAACTCACCTGGGGAACGGTCGGCTCTTGCATCCTCATCACGGAAGCAAGGTGCAATCTGGAAATATTTATCAAATCCGGACACCATCAAAAGCTGCTTGTACTGCTGTGGTGCCTGTGGGAGTGCATAGAACTTACCCTTGTATCTTCTGGATGGTACGATATAATCACGTGCGCCCTCCGGAGAAGATGCACAAAGGATTGGTGTCTGAATCTCCATGAATCCCATCTCTGTCATCTTCTGACGCAGGAATGAGATGACGTTGGAACGGAAGATCATGTTCTCCTTTACCTTGCGGTTACGAAGGTCTAAGTACCGATATTTCAGACGGACATCCTCACGGACTTCCTTGGAGGTTGTCACCTCGAACGGAAGCTGCTTGTACACCTTTCCTAAGATATCTACCTCATGTGCTTCCAGCTCGATTGTTCCGGTTGGAATCTTCGGATTGTATGTCTCCTCGTCACGATGCTGTACCAGTCCCGCTACGGAGATACACTGCTCCTTAGTAATTCCATCGAGCAACGTTGTATCGCGCATAACAACCTGCATTACGCCATACATGTCCCGTAAATCCACAAAGGATACGCCACCGTGGTCACGGATGTTCTCTACCCATCCTGCCAGTCTGATTTCTTTTCCGACAAGGTCTTCTGATACCTGCGCCATTGTCATGTCTCTGTAAATGTTTGCCTGCATTTTCCTATCTCCTTTTCTGCATTAAAAAATCCCGAAGTCAAATGTGCTTTGACCTCGGGACGAATGTACATGTGTTACATCCGCGGTACCACCCGCATTGAAACCATCTGTAATAAATATATATAAGACGGATTCCTCTCTTCATTCGTAACGTGAATGCTCCGGATAAACCTAGACCTCTTAGGATGTAGCTCCACGTAGGCTTCAGCTTATCAGCTCCGGTAGTGTTCCACCAGACATGGTGTCATGTTATGGCTCTCAGTCGGTGACCATATTCCCTGTCATGTCCTGTTGTCGGCAGTCTCCTTCAACGCTTTTTCCCTATAATTGTCTCGATTATAAGCTAATTATCGGCAAATGTAAAGGGATTTATACGATTTTTTTATTCCTTTACGAGATCACAGGTCTCATATTTCAGGATCTTCCGGAGTGCTTCCGGACTCACCTCCACCTGATAGCCGATCTTTCCTGCCGAGAACATAATCGTCTCAAAATCATTGGCGGTCTGATGGAAGAATGTACGGAACTGCTTCTTCATTCCAAGTGGTGAACATCCGCCATGAATATAGCCGGTTAACGGCAGCAATTCCTTGGACTTAATCATCGCGATGGATTTCTCGCCGGCAGCCTCTGCCGCTTTCTTCAAATCAAGCTCCTGATTGACCGGAATCACAAACACATAATGCTCGCCGGATTTGCCGACTGTGACCAGTGTCTTAAATGCCTGATCCGGATCCTGGTGCAGTACCTCGACAACCTCCATGCCGCCGACCGCATCCGTGCCTGCATAGCAGTAATGCTTGTATTCGATTTTCGCCTGATCGAGCAGACGCATCACATTTGTTTTCTCTTCTTTTTTACCCATGTTGTTGCCTCTTTTCTATTTTGCTTATTGATATGTATGGGCACTGCCGATCACATTTTGTCATAATATGAATCAATCAGAGCACAATCCATAATCAACACATAAAATACATTTCCATAATACCGGCTCTTCACGATTCTTCCATGATCGAATACCGGCCGATACGTTCCGTCTTTTTTCGCAAAACGGAATTTGACATAATCATTGTTTCCACTTTTTTCCGAATCAATCTGCTTCCAGATGCTCGTCTCAACCGCATCCTGCTCCTCCGGATGAATCAGATTCCGAAATCGCTGATCCGTATATGCAAGAAACTCATCGAAATCCTTACATCCCGCAAATTCTATCAACTCCTGATTCGCAAATAAGATGCGGTCATTCGTTTTATCCGCAATGTATATCAGAAATGCCCCCGGCAGATTTCTTGACACATCCTGAAGTGCAAATCCCAACTGGCTTCTATTCTGCACTTTGTAGTTACCCTCATACGCACAGCAGCTATGCTTTCCGTGTAATTTCACCGCATAAAGTGCCATATCCGCACAGCGGATTAATTCCGATACATCATCACAATCCTTCGGATATTCTGCATACCCAAGCGAAATATAAAATGGACGTTTCTCTCCATTCTGTGTGATATATCTAGGCTGCATAGTGAATTTCTCGATTTTTTCCTTCGCTTCTGCCTCCGTCATTCCTATCAGAACCGCCGAGAATTCATCGCCACCATTTCTGCATAGAATCGCATCCTTTTCAAAAGCATTCCGCATACTCTGCGCAAGTATCCGAAGCGCGGTATCACCTGCTTCGTGTCCATACATATCATTGATAAATTTGAAGTCATCAATGTCTGTCTGAATTCCCACGCAATGCGCATCCGGGGTATCCTGTATTGCACTTTTGATTTGTTCATCAAACCCATCCCGGTTCAAAAGTCCGGTTAGTGGATCCGTGATTGCTATCTTCTTTAATACCTCCCGATGGAATTCGATTACAAGAATGACAACCATCAATCCCGTCAAAAATAATACAATGAAGAATCCAAGAACCAGATTCGGAAGTATCTTCCTCCCTTGCTTCCATCCATCTTTTGGCGTGACTGCCAGATTAAATGTACAGCCGCCGAATTCAAACGTATATGTAACCGGATTTGTCAAATCTTCTTTCGAGAAGGATAATCTCTCACGTTCTTCCGAAAGCGGAGAAACCGTCTTGGTCAGGCAGTAATCATACCCAAACTCCGTAAGAGCCTGCACCGACTCTTCAAAAATTTCCGGAACCCGGATAATCACTATGGTAAATCCCCAGAATACAGGATTCCCATCCGCCGCCTCAAGATAGACAGGATAGCGAACTGCAATTCCACGACCTCCCTGCTTTAAATCAAATGGTCCCTGCATCGTTACACAATTGTTATCTCTTCCATAGCGGCAGATTTCCCCACGTTTTTCATCATGAAGCAGGTCTATCTTTCCTGCCTCATTTCCTTCCGCCGGGTAAATCTCTGTGACAACCCCATCCGGTGCAATTTGTATGCTTTGAACAAAATCTGACATCAGATTCTCAGATACCTTTTCAAAATTGTCAATTGTCCCATTCCCGCTGATTATGATCGCTTTCAGTGCATCGGTAATAGCAACTCCGCGGTTCATATCGTCGCGTAATCGTTCCGCATAGGTGCTTGCATTCAGCTCCGTAATCATCCGCACCTGTTTTCGGTTTGTATCATAAGAATGATGTATAAATGCTGTCAAAATCAAACATCCGACCACAAAAGTCAACAACGGAAGCATCCATTTTTTATTATATTGTTTCTGAAGAAATCTCATTGTTTCGTCTGTCGCCTCCATCTGCACCCGATCTCGTTCGGTTCCATAAATTGTCCTATATTCTATCGCATTTTTTCCCATTTGACAATCCGATGATTTTCTCCAACTCCGTCAACTTCCGATATTTCTCTCTAATACTTCTGTTATTTTCTCTTCAATCACATACATGATGATTGTCGTCACGCAGTTTTTCGTTATGCTATTGGGGGATTTTTTCAAATCCATTATTTTTTTCCCAAGCAGTTTTGTCGTTTCCGGTTGCCGTTGGGGAAAAATCTCTTATTTGAAAATTTTACCCAATCATTTTTCATATATTTGCCTAAATGCTTGGGGAGATTTTTCTTATTTTTCATTTTTCACCCAATTGCAGTTTATTTTTCTGATTGGAATTGGGTAGGTTTTTCAAAACAGCAAAATTCCCCCCAATATGGTTAAGTATGGCAGATATGAATAGGCTTACAAGCCATGCCCCATTCGCACCCCTTCGGGGCGCTTCATGGACGGCTGGCGCCGTATAAAACAGCAAAAATAAACGCCCCTGCAAGTATACTTGCGGAGCGTTATTTTTACTGTTTTGCATGGCTTGTAGCTTAACCAAAGTACCTCTTAAGTAATCCTTCTAATGCTTTGCCATGTCTTGCCTCGTCTCTTGCCATCTCATGAACCGTGTCATGGATTGCATCCAGATTATTCTTCTTTGCACATTTTGCAAGGTCAACCTTTCCTGCTGTTGCGCCATATTCGCAGTCAACTCTCCAAGCAAGGTTCTTCTTGGTAGAGCTTGTCATGTTTGGCTCTAAGTCCTCACCTAACATCTCAGCAAACTTTGCTGCATGCTCTGCTTCTTCGTAAGCTGCCTTCTCCCAGTAGAGACCGATCTCCGGATAGCCTTCACGATGTGCGATTCTTGCCATGCAAAGGTACATACCAACCTCTGAGCACTCACCATTGAAGTTTGCTTTAAGCTGATCGAAGATAAACTTCTTATCCTCGTCGCTGATTTCCGGGTTGTTCTTAACAGTAGAAGCATATACGCCAAACTCATGCTCTGCAGCCAGTGTCATCGCTCCGTCTTCTACTTTCTTGAACTTATCTGCGCCAGCATGGCAGATTGGGCACTCTGCCGGAGCTGCGTCACCTTCATAAACATATCCACATACTGTACATACAAATTTCATAATAAATCTCCTTTCATTCTTCCACATGTTTATACACATGATATACTTTGCTATAATATCTGCAATTATACAAAATGATACTTGCAAGAACTGATTGATCCACATTTTCTAAATCAGTAATGATTATCATTTTTGTTATTGTTAATATAGCACACCATATTCTGACTGTCAACCTGTATTTTCATAATTTACAGATTTTTCACAATTACATCCTATCATGCCGCCGGATTATTTCATATGTGTTTTCACATTCCACTGGCTCGTGCAAGTGTAGCCGCACAATACGCACGCTCTTATCTATATATAGTCCCATGATTTCACACATCAACATATGTACAAGCATTTCCATTGCTTACCACATTAAAAATGAGGTCCTATGCATCCATAGAACCTCATCGGATACACAAATTATTTCATCGCCATGCCACTGTCACAATTCATGTATCTTATTATCCAAGCATATTATTTACAACTTCATCTAGATGCATACCATTCGAGCCTTTGATCAGCACGATATCTTCCGGCTGCATCACAGAAAGCAGATACAACGCAACCTCGCCGTTGTCCTTGAAGCTGTAACAGTTGATATCAGAATTACTGTCCTTCACGCCCTGCATGATATGCTGTGCCAGATCCCCGACTACGACCAGCTCATCGAGCTTCTTCGTCGCCACGTATTTTCCGACTTCATAATGATACTGCTCTGCATTTTCACCAAGCTCGAACATATCGCCAAGCACCGCGATTTTCTTACCGGTTGTCTCCATATCCTCCAGCACATCCAGACTTGCCTTCATGGAATCCGGACTTGCATTATAAGTATCATCGATAATCGTGTATTTACCCGGAACACGGATCAGCTTCTGGCGAAGCCCCTTGAACTCGGAAAGTCCGGCTGCTGCCTTCTCCAGATCCAATCCCATATAATCCGCGATTGCAAGACCGACCAGTGAATTTCCGACATTGTGCTTGCCAAGTGCGTTGAGCCGCACATGCACACGCGTGTCTCCATGCACGAAATCATATACATACTGGTAATCTTCCATATGAAGATTCTCTGCCCGGTAATCGCAGTCCGCACCAGCGCCGTATGTAAATGTACGGACGCCGGTATCACCTTTCACTTCTGCAAGCAGTGCATCATCGCCATTTAGGAACAGCACACCATCCGGGCTCATATGATTGATAATCGACAACTTCTCTTTGCGGATATTCTCACGCGTCTTCATAAATTCGATATGCGCAACACCGATCATCGTCACGACACAGATATCCGGCTTCACCATGTCAGACAGAATCTCCATCTGTCCCGGTTCGCTGATACCCATTTCAAGCACGGCTGTCTCTGCGTTCTCGTCAATCCGTCGAAGGGTCAGCGGCACACCGATCTGGGAATTCAGATTGCCCTCGGTCTGATAGACATTTAAGCATCCCGAAAGTACGGTTGCAATCATCTGTCTCGTTGTCGTCTTTCCAACACTTCCGGTCACACCGATAACCGGCTTCTTAAACTTCCTGCGCACATAAGCGCCGATATCCTGCAATGCCTTTTCTGTATCACTCACGTAGACAAACGGCTTCTCCGATACAACAATATCGGTATGCTGTGATGTCAGAGTTGCCGCACCTGTGTGAAGTGCGCTCTCGATAAAACGATGCGCATCGACCCGCTCCCCGATGATCGGGACAAACAAATCGCCCGGCTTGATCTCCTTGGAATTGATGCAGACATCTTTGATCTCTGTATTTTCATCGCCACACAGCAATACGCCGCCTGTTGCTTCCAATATATCCTTTATCGTTAATCTGTACATAACGTCCTCCCGATTGGAATTACCATTTATAAACTATACTATTCGCCAAAGACTTCGCTGTTTCTTCATCCTTCAGGATTGTAACCAATGTGAGTGCAAATGCAATCGCTGTCCCAACGCCCCGGCTTGTCACGAAGTTTCCGTCGACAACGACCGGCTGCTCCTGCCAGTTTGCACCAAGCAGCTTGTCCTCCATGCCCGGATAGCAGGTTGCATTCTTTCCTTCGAGAAGTCCCATCTCTCCATAGATGGTTGGTGCTGCACAGATTGCTGCAAGCAATTTTCCTTCCTTGTCTGCTTTCCGGATCAGATCTGCCAGACCTTCATGCGCCTTTAAGTGCAGGGTTCCCGGCATACCGCCCGGAAGCACGATCACATCCGGATCGTCCTGCTCTTCAAAGAGCTTATCTGCCAGCACGGGAATCTTCCGTGCACCGGTAATTTCTTTCCGTCCCATAATGGATACCATATCTGTCTCGATACCTGCGCGCCGCAGCAGATCTACGACGGTCAGCCCTTCGACCTCTTCAAAACCATCTGCAAGATATACATTTACTTTACTCATATGCATCCTCCTTGCCCTGCGCATCATGAAACCGGTTGATTTCCGACCCGCAAACATGTATATTCATCTTCTAAAATTCCACTTTCCTTCTATTATAAAATACATTATAATTTACAAGGAATTATTGATTGGTTATGGTTTTACGAATTTGTATCTAACAAATGTTACAATTCCATCCCATAATTACATGTAGTATATAATAGTTTGTGGAAATCTTCAAGATATTCCAGACACGGAGGAACAAAATATGGAAATCGAACGCAAATTTTTATTTCATAAACTGCCAGATCAGCTAGACACATATCCACATTACAGCATCGAGCA
>ERZ779980.147-NODE-147-length-12607-cov-2.54222_pt1 | contig 12607 bp, 10 predicted proteins | sample MGYA00511937_ERZ779980 | MGnify/ENA primary metagenome ERZ779980 (study PRJEB29588, sample SAMEA2144588) | human gut metagenome | biome: human gut; feature: human-associated habitat; material: faeces | place: Denmark | collected 2008/2010 ... | reverse complement strand
ATGCTTTCATATAATAAAATGCTGCATACAATCCGGAATAAATCGCAAGGTCAAACTGTGCGGTTGTATGATCGGCGATCGTCACACCGGAAGCAGAAGCCTGCGCGTTGTTGATCAGTACATCAATTCTTCCAAATGTATCGATCGTCTGCTTTACAACATTTGCCACGACTGCCTCGTTGTCAGAGCCGGCGCTTACATCTGCCTGTACCGGAAGCACCTTCACGCCATATTTGCGTTCGATTTCTTCTTTTGCATCGTCAAGTTTCTGCACGTTCCGTCCGGTCAGGACAAGGTTTGCCCCTTCCTTCGCATAGGCAGTTGCGATTCCATATCCAATCGAACCGCAGCTTCCGTCGCTCAAAACCGCGCGTCCGCCACCTGTGATAATTGCTACTTTACCTTCTAAAAATCCCATGTCATAATCCCCTTTCGTATCATAATTCAGATATGTATATTGTACCAAAAAAACGCATGCTTCTCAATGAGGATACATGCGTTTTTTTCTCATTTTACTCGCGATTCTTCAGCACTTCGGCCGGTAGCATCTGCTTGATTTTCCGCACAAGTAAATGATTGATAATGAAATACAATACAAGTACACCTGCGAACATCGCCAGATACAGCCATGCCGGAAAGGACTTGTCGACACCACACGCAATGTTCGGCACGAACTGCGGCTCGTACGTCGCATCAAGCAGTACCTTCGCAAGCGGAATCGAAACAAGCGCACCGATCAAAACGATATAGAAGTTTCCATCCAGATACATCTTTTTCACTTCCTTGTTCCGGTAACCGAAGATCTTGATCAGCGCAATGCTGAACGAAGAACGATCGATCATAACCTTCATCATCAGGTACAGGACAATGGCAAAGATCAAGGCAGATACAGCACCGATCGTAATGATCATCGACCGCATCTGGTCGGAGAAGATTCCGGCTGCTTTCTTCACGTCGTCACGTGTCAGCGTCGAATACAGACGTCCACCCTCGACACCCAGATCATGATCTGCAAATACGACATTGTAATAATCCTCCTGCTCGCCGAACAGATCAAGTGCCTTATCATATGGAAGGAACACCATGAAGCTTGGGGCATACTGTGTCACTGCCTCAATCTCAAATGCGTAGATCTTTCCGTTTTCCTCATCCTTCAGGGTGATCACATCCCCCTTTTTCAATCCATATTTGTAAGAAATGGATGAGCTGATTGTTACCTTATCTGCAGAATCAGATAGTATCACATCAAAGAACGGATTGTTCTCCTTGATGCCAAGCACTGTTACATCGAAGTTATATCCATAGATTTCCTTCTTCAACGTCTTGGCATAAGCTTCATAGCCGCCATCCGGCACTTGTTCGGCTGGATATTTATAGGTATACATATATTCAAATTTCGTATCTGCGACATAATCGTCCTGTACAGCATGACAATATGTATAAATCTCCATGGACATTACCAAAAGCAGGATACTTACAAACATACCAAATACAACGGTAAGTGCCGTCCGTCTCTCACGCAGGATCTGACGGATACGGAACAACTTCATGAACTTCATATTTCCGAGCTTCACATCCTTGCCCGTAGCGGCCTTCTGTTCATTTTTCAGCAGGATAAGCACCGGACGAGACAGGCGCTTACGGATAACCAGGCTCGTCACGATCAGACATATGATTGGCGGAATCACAACACCATATATGATTGTATATGGCAGTACCTGCACCGCTATATCCGGCAGAGAATAATAATTATATGCATCCTGCATCTGATACCACACGCCAATCCTTGTGTAAGCAAGTGCTGTTCCAATCGCACCTCCGATTAGGGAAATCAAAGTCGGAAGCAGGATATAATGCTTCATCAGATCCTTTCGCTTTACACCGAGTGCATAGAGGGCTCCGATCACGGCACTCTCCTGATCGATAGAATGTACCACGAATACAGAAAGTACATAAGCGATCAACACAAGGAGCAGAACGCCCGCGATCATACCGATTGTCTTGTTCATCGCTACATCATCGCCCGCTGCATGGATACGTACATTGTCCTCTGCAGCTACAAAGGAAAGCAGGTTATCGGCATCGGCAGTGAAGATTTCGTCAAGCATATCCTCTGTCTCATCCTTCAATTCCTGCATGCCATCCTGTACATCAGATGCACCGTCGGCTGCGTTCTGAAGAGCGGGGTTATTGTCTGTCAGCTCAGAAAGTCCTTCAGCAAGCTCCTTTGCACCGTCAGCAAGCTCATTAATTCCATCGCGAAATTCCTCTTCCCTGCCGAGCGTCCGGTCCCAATACTCCTGAAAATACACATCATCCACATCGTCGGATGAGAAGGAAAGCTTCTTTAACTCTGCCTTTAATTCATCATCGGTCATCGCGTCATTTAACTTATATGCATAATAATATTCCTCAGACTTCGCGCTCTTGCCTTCCTTTTGAAGTGTCGTGTACACCTCATCTGTCACAAATGCCAAGCCGAAATTCAGGCTGTCACAGCTTGTGTCGCTGAGTGATTTCAATGGGCTGTCGTAATCCGGCACCGTGCCGATACCGCTTACTTTATATGTGCGGTCACCAAGAACAATTGTATCTCCCACGTGTATAGCATTTTTCTCCGCATATTGCCGCTCAAGAACAAGCTCATCGTCTGCCTGTGCGAGCTTACCCGCGCAAATCGCAATCGTATTGATTTCGGTACGATTGCGGAATACTCGAATTGTCTTATCCCCATCGACAGCATAATCTAAGAAAAACATTTTCTCCAATGTAATTCCCTTATCCGTCAGTGCGTCCCACTCGCTCTCCTTCATCGGAACAAAGAGGGAAAACTGACCATCTTCGACGTTCTGCTTCTCCGCCTCGGTTGTTGTGCCACGCATAACCGTCTCTGCTGCTCCAACAACACTCACAACCATGTACATGCTGAGAATCAACAAAAATGCGAGTGCCAGATAACGCGGCAGGTTCTCTTTGAAATCTCTGAAAATTCTTTTGCGTAATACTTTCTGCATCTTACAAATCCTCCAATTCTGCTGCCGGCACCTTCGTTTCATTGTTATAATTTTTCTTGATCTGTCCGTCCTTCAGGACGATTACCTGATCAACCATATCCTTGATTGCGTTGTTATGTGTGACGATGATCATCGTTGTGCCATACTGCGCATTGATCTTCTCTAACAAAATGAGGATATCCCGGGAAGTTCTTGAATCCAGTGCTCCAGTTGGCTCATCGCAGAGCAGAAGCTTCGGATTCTTGATGAGTGCACGGGCAATCGCGCAACGCTGCTGCTGTCCACCGGACAACTGCGATGGGAATTTGTTCTGATGCTCGGTGAGTCCAAGCACATCCAGAAGCTCATCCATATCTAACGGCTGATCAGTCAGATATTCGCATACCTGAATATTCTCGCGCACGGTAAGGTTCGGAATCAGATTGTAAAACTGAAAGATAAATCCAAGATAATCTCTACGATAATCAGAGAGCGCATCCATTTTAAGTCCTACCATCTCCTGTCCGTCGACCTGAATCGAACCGGAATCTACCACATCCAGTCCACCGATACAGTTTAACAATGTGGATTTACCGGAACCACTCGTTCCCTGAATCACGCACATCTTTCCCTTCTCGACACCAACCGACACGCCTTTCAATACCTGCATATAACTGCCACCCTCACCGTAGCTTTTCTTTACATCTGATACCTCTACATACATCCTATTGATCCTCCTTGTATTTTATTTGTATCTTCTTCATTACATAACAGTGTTATGTTTTGATTACATTAAGTTGAAAGATTTTTTCCTATGATTGCTAACGACATAACATCGTTATGTTGTCGTCTTATAAAAAGCTATGCAACATATTAATGCATACATAGCTGATTTTCTTTATTGATTCTGGAACATGGCGTTCCATCCACCCAACAGATAGTTCATAACCTGTTCCATATGCTTCAACGCCTTCTGCTCATCCTTCTCATGCAGCAGTAAGTGAGAAAATGCATTGATCTGTACATGTGCCACCCAGTGCAGCGTATATTCATCCGGTGGTTCCACGCCCAGCACTTTCGCCTGTTCTGATGCAAAGATCTGATATCCATTCTCCATAATTGCAACGAATTCATCGACACAGTTTTCAAACCGACACCCCTGGCTCTTCGTCAAAATCAAGGTAAACATATCATAGTTCGCATATAGAAGATGAATAATCTGCGCGCTTGCAAACATATCATCCTGCATGTTATCTTCCCTTGCAGCCGGAAGCTGTTGCAGTTCCATGAGTTCCTGCCGCATATGTTGTTGCAGCATATGTTTTAGCTTCTCCAAAACCGGCTCCACAATTGCCGCAAACAAATCTTCCTTATCCTGAAAGAAGAAATATAATGCACCTGTTGTCACCCCGGCATTCTTACAGATTGATCGAAGCGAGGCTCCCTGATATCCTTTTTCCAAGAATTCCTGCTTGGCACTCGCCAGCAGCATCTCCCTTGTTTCCTTTTCCACTTTACTTGCTCCTTTTCGCTCCATCCTGATATATGCTTCTCATGGTTTTCACCCCATCACTTCGTGATGCGGCAGGTCGTCGCCTCCATCTTAATACAGGCTTCGCCTGTAGGAGGCTCCTTACATAACACCGTTATGTTAACGTATATTGCGCCAACTGTCAACCCTTATTTTTTAATTTGGGGGATTTCCCTGATTTTCCAACTTTTCCCCCAACCCACTTGCTTCCCAACAGCTTCCGGTTGGGGGATTTTCCTGATTTCACAACTTTTCCCCCAACCTGCTTGCTTCCCTTTAGCTTCCGGTTGGGGGATTTTCCCGATTTCTCAACTTTTCCCCCAACACGCTTGCTTCTCAGCTGCTTCCGGTTGGGGAATTTTCCCAATTTTCCAACTTTTCCCCCAACACGCTTGCTTCCCAATAGCTTCCGGTTGGGGGATTTTTCCGATTTCTCAACTTTTCCCCCAATTTACCACTCAAACTAACATAAAAAAGCAGCCGACTTTCATCGACTGCCTAAATCCCTAGCTGCTGCAAAAAGCAAACTATTTCATTATTTTATCCACACTTCTTAATTCACCACACGAATCTGCTCTTCGTTGATCAGCGGATACCGTCGAAGTGTATCTCCATCCAGATTCTCCCGGTGCATATCCACCGCCTGAATCTGATGATTCTCATAAGTTGTATAATAATAGATTCCCTTGTCCGCATTGACACAGGACGTATAAATCGTAATCTCATACTTCCCAGGTTCCACCTCACAACAGCCACGCTGCTGTTCTACGGAACCTAAGATATGGAAGAACTGGCTCACGCTCTCCGCTTCTGACTCTCCGGAGATTGCATGCAGCTTTGTAAATGCGACCTTCGCAAACCGCGACGCTGACGAAAGATCACCCGGAAGTCCAAGTCCACCCATGCCACGGCTATACGTAGCAAGCGGAAGCTCCTTCGCAAAGTGATTTTCCGGCTGGCTTGGTGATACATGCATGTAATTGTTCAGCATGAACATCTGCACCGGAAATGGCGGATTGTTGGTCAGCACTCCAACCGGATTGTCATAGACATGCAAGCCATCTTCCACACATTCTACCACAATTGCGGCATCCTTATCTGCAATCATCCAATGCAGCGATGCACATGGCAGCTTCTCACTATACGGCGTTCCAACGAGATTCATCTTCTCCAACACTTTGCGTGCTTCGAGCACCGTTGCACACTGACTTAAAATCCATGGGATAAACTCAAACTGTGCCACATTCTCACGCCCTGCCTGCACGTCCTGATACTTCGCATTTCCAACGAAATTCAAGCCTGCCATACCAAGTCCCTTCTCATTTACTGCATCATAGTAGAGCGGATAATCGTCTGCCACATACGCCATACCGATCATAGCATAATGTGTCTTCACTTCACTCATGTGCCGGAACCGGAAACAGAAATTCCGCGGTGTCACCGTCACCTCATCGCCATACGAAAACTCATAATCAAGCGTCCGTCCAAAATAAAAATCCTTCGTCTTATACGTCGCTGCTGTACACATCCTGTATCTCCTTCCAAAGTCAAAAATTTGTTATTACGAAACCTATTTGTAAATATCGTACGTATATAAACATATCAGATTTGTGGAATATAGATATGTTTGGAACATAGAAGTACTTGATGTTCTGTAAATATCCAGCAATGTTTGAACACGATGTTCAAACAAGCCGCCGCTGAGCCATGGACGGCGAGCGGAGGGCGCATATGAACGAAGTTCATATTCAGGATGCGCCCGACAACCTGCCGCCGAACAACGTGAGGGGGCAATACCCATGCGGCGGTTGCGTCCGTTATCAAAACTTATATCAGAACATCTTTAGTACTTCTTAGTTTCAATACATCCTATATTATACAAATCTGATATGTAATATACGTACGATTTTTGTTATATTATTTCGTAATTCTCCTAATTTTCAGCCTCTGCTTTCTTCGTGAACAGCTTCTTCAGACAACTAAATGCAACCAGCACGCCAAGTACCATCAGCAGGATTGCGACGATAAACTGCAGTCCATCGACGAGCATTGTTGCATTTCCGCCGGCGATGTTCTTTACAAGTGCGATTGTCTTCTGTACCAATGCAGTAAATGTTACGGCAAGCATGATGAACATTGGTGCGTACAGTGTCCAGCCGGTTCTTCCGGTTGTCTTCAAGAATACTGCAAGCGCAATCAGAACAAGCGCTGCAAGCAACTGGTTTGCAGAACCAAACAAAGGCCATACATTAGTATATCCACCAAGTGTCAGTAAATATCCAAAGAATAATGTTACCACAGTTGCGAAATATTTGTTAGTCAAAATTTTCTGCCATACAGGCATCTTGGATGTATCGGTTGTATCGCCGAGGAACAGCTCCTGGAAAGACATACGACCGATACGCGCAACGGAATCAAGCGATGTCAGTGCAAGTGCAGATACACACATTGTCATAAATACAGTTGCGAGCTGAACCGGCAGACCAAGCTTCTCCAGGAATCCTGCAACACCACTGGAGAAGATTGCAAATGGTGTTCCCTCCGGCTTCGTACCATTGACTGCAACAGCACCAACAACAACCAACGCGATGATACCAAGCAAGGACTCTACAATCATGGCACCATAACCAACCATCGGCATATCCTTCTCGTTCCGGATCGTCTTTGATGATGTACCGGAAGATACCAGACTGTGGAATCCGGAAACGGCACCACAGGCAATCGTGACAAACAATGTTGGGAACAGATAATTTCCACCGACATTAAATCCGTTATATGCATTGAGCTGCATCGTTGGATGTGCTACGACAACACCGACAACCGCACCGATGATCATGCCAAGCAGCATGAATGTCGTCATGTAATCACGTGGCTGCATCAGTAACCACATTGGCATAACCGATGCAAGGAACAGATATGCCATAACAATGTAGATCCATGCACTCTTTGTAGCATACCATGGAAAATGCATACCAAGCGCAAACATACCTACCAAAAGTGCGATTGCAATGACAGCTCTGACGCCCTCATTCATATTCTTTACATGTTTCTGAATTACACCAAATACAATTGCTGCTACGATAAACAACATAGAGATAGAAGCGGCGGATGCATTTGCGTAGCTTGTCTCCTTCGCCATATCTGCAACACCCTTACCAACAAAGGTTCCGGCTACCATATCCGTAAATGCTGCGATAACAAGCAATGTGAACAACCAGCAAAACAGCATAAAAAGCTTTCTTCCTGCCTTACCGATATACTTCTCGATGATCATACCCATCGATTTTCCTTCGTTCTTCACAGATGCATACAAAGCACCGAAATCCTGTACGGCTCCAAAGAACAATCCACCGATCAACAGCCAGAGCAATACCGGCACCCAGCCGAATACAGATGCAAGGATTGGTCCGGTTACAGGGCCTGCACCTGCAATGGATGAAAACTGATGTGAAAATACCGTGAATTTGGATGATGGAACATAGTCTTCTCCATCCTCGTACTTCACTGCCGGAGTTTCAGCTTTCGGATCAAGTCCCCATTTCTTTGCAAGCCATCTGCCATAGAAAAGATAGCCCGCGAACAACACTACAATTCCGATTAAAACAATTACTAAACCATTCATACTTCCTCACCCGCCACGCGGCGGCTCCCTTCTGAATATTTTTGTTACAAAGAGTAAACACATAAAAAACCTCCGTCTTATATAAAGACGAAGGTTTAAACTTCCGCGTTACCACTTTATTTGCCGCATATGCGACCACTCATTCTTATCTTACAGACCGCATATCGATATATTTGCATCTTTTGCATCATCTCAACATGTCATCTGTGAAATAAGCTTCTATGTAACGGTAGAAAACCGGTGACACCTAATGTCCTTCTAGGAATTCAGTGCACTGCTCGCAGAGGATAATTCCCGAAATCCTACACTGTCTCACACCAGCCGACAGCTCTCTGAAGTATTTCCTTTCGAAAACCTTGTTCTGTTCTCAGCATTTGCTCTTTGTTTACCGACATACTAGTCCTATTAAAAACGAATGTCAAGTACTTTTTTGAATTTTTTTCGCAATCAAAACTTCATTTATGCTTTGATTTATGAAGCAACCATTTATACCACGCCGAATGCTAATCCAACTGCGTGCACCAGAAATGCAACAACCCATGCGATGAGACACTGCACAATAACCGTGATCACTGCCGCTTTTGTGCCGCCCATTTCCCGTTTCACTGTAGCAATCGCAGCCACACATGGTGTATAAAGCAGCGTAAAGATCAGGAATACCATTGCCGTAAACGGAGTAAATAACGTTGCCACTCTCGTCACATCACCACCGAGCAGAACCGTAAGCGTTGATACCACGCTCTCTTTTGCGGTAAATCCTGTAATAAGCGCCGTTGATACTCTCCAGTCACCGAATCCAAGCGGCTTGAAGATTGGAGCAATCAGGCTTCCGATCAATGCAAGCATACTCTGGTCTGCAGATGCAGCCACATTGAACCGCAGATCGAAGGTCTGCAGGAACCAGATGATGATCGAGGCAAGGAAGATAATCGTAAATGCTTTCTGGATAAATCCCTTTGCTTTCTCCCAGATCAGGTGCAACACGCTTTTGGCAGATGGCAGCCGGTAGTTCGGCAATTCCATGACGAAAGGAACCGGCTCACCCTTGAATTTCGTTACCTTCAGAATCAGTGCGTAGATCACTGCACACACGATTCCAATCAGATAGAGTCCGACCATCGCAAACACACGATACTGCCGCTGCACAAATGCACTGATCATAAGTGTGTAGATTGGAAGCTTCGCACTACAGCTCATAAACGGTGTCAGCAGGATCGTCATCTTCCGGTCACGTTCACTTGAGAGTGTCCGTGTCGCCATGATTGCAGGCACAGAGCATCCAAATCCAATCAGCATCGGCACGAAGCTTCTGCCCGATAATCCGATCTTACGAAGCGGTTTATCCATGACAAATGCAACCCGCGCCATATAGCCCGTATCCTCCAGAATCGACAGGAAGAAAAACAGGATCACGATCGTAGGAAGAAAACTGATGACGCTTCCGACGCCCTGACAGATACCATCCACCACAAGTGAACGTACCACCGGATTAATCTGCGCAACGATAAGTCCCTTGTCGATCCATCCAATGACCGCATCAACGCCAAGCGCCATCACATCGGACAACCACGCACCAAGCAGGCTGAAGGTCATGGCAAAAACAATCGCCATAATCCCGATGAAGCACGGAATCGCTGTGTATTTTCCTGTCAGAAGCTTATCTATCTTTACGCTTCTCCGGTGTTCTTTACTCTCATGCGGACGCACAACCGTCTTCTCGCACAATCTCCCGATAAACTGAAACCGCATATCGGCGATTGCCGCTTCCCGGTCAAGCCCGGTTTCCTTCTCCATGACCGACACGATCTGCTCAAATGCTTCCTTCTTATCTTCTGCAAGCTGCAGTGCATCCTCGATCGGTGTATCCTTCTCAATCAGCTTTGTTGCAGCAAACCGCACAGGAAGATCGGCTTCCTTCGCATCATTTTCAATCATATGCGCAACCGCATGGATACAGCGATGCACCGCTCCAACCGGATCTTTGTCATCCTTACTGTCCGGGCAGAAATCAATTCTTCCCGGCGGTTCATGGTATCTTGCCACATGCATGGCATGGCTTACCAGTTCGTCGATACCTTCATTCTTCGCAGCCGAGATTGGCACCACCGGAATTCCAAGTATCTGCTCGAGCTCATTGACACGGATCGTACCACCGTTCGCCCGTACCTCATCCATCATATTCAGTGCAAGCACCATCGGGATTCCAAGCTCCATCAGCTGCATCGTCAGACACAGATTCCGTTCTAAGTTCGACGCATCCACAATATTGATAATGCCGCTTGGCTTACCTTCAATCAGGAATTCCCGCGTCACAATCTCCTCGCTTGAATACGGGGAAAGCGAATATATACCAGGCAGATCTGTCACTGTTGTCTCCGGATGATTCCGGATCGTACCATCCTTCCGGTCAACCGTCACACCGGGGAAATTCCCGACATGCTGATTGGCGCCGGTCAGCTGGTTAAACAGTGTCGTCTTGCCACAGTTCTGATTGCCGGCAAGCGCAAATGTCAGCTTACCGCCCTTCGGAACAGCCGTCTTCTCGTCATGTACATGAGTGGGATCCGCCTGTCCTAACTCACCAACTCCCGGGTGTTCAATCGACTCATAACGCACATTCTGTTTTGGCGCCTCCGCTTCCTTTTCATGCACATGATCCACATCTATTTTCTGTGCCTCACTCAAGCGCAGCGTAAGCTCATATCCGCGCACCTTCATCTGTACCGGGTCACCCATCGGTGCAATCTTCTGCAGAGTGACTTCCGTTCCCGGCGTCAGTCCCATATCCAGAAGATGATGCCGCAAGGCACCTTCTCCGCCGACCGCCGTGATATAAGCACTCTGCCCCGGCTGTAATTCATCCATTGTCATCTATCATCATCTCCATCTCAAACATCTCTTATATTTCTACATATTTTACAATCCAAATTACATAATACAACTGAATAACCATCAACGCAAACATTATTACAGGCAGAACAAAAAATAATACAGCATCCGACCGGTCAGTTCCATTGCATTCATCGTTTTTTCCATGTATAATAATGCAAAATATTACAAAATAAGTGGGGGGGGTGTACATTATGGATTCAAAACTATCCGATTCACAGATTGTATCGAAGATTTCCGGCAAGCAGCGGATGATTAAATTTCTGAACTTTATTCATCCACTTCTATTTATTGCCATGCCTGCAGCGATTTTCTGGGGCTTTGCAAATTGGGACAGAAATATAGGGAAAGGAATCTTCTTCATAATCCTTGGTCTTCTCTGTATCCCATTTCTGGTCGTACTCGGAAAGTCTGTAAATGCATTGGAACGGAAAATCAAATCTCTGACCGGTGAATACCTTGTCAAAGGCGTGCTTGCAGAGAAGGTACAGGTTGAAAAATACGCACCAAATGAGTATATCAACCCGGACTTCGTGAAAAACTGCAACATTCTTCCAAACTACGATCGTATCTCCGGCTCGGATTATGTATCCGGTACTTATCGCGGGGTTCCGTTTACCTTCTGCGATCTACATCTGCAGTATAAGGATACCTACCGGGATAAAAACGGACGGAAAAGAACCCGCTACCACGCAAAGAAAATGGTTTTCTCTCCGGTATCGTCAGCGGTGCGGCAGAATTTCTCGGCATGAGCCAGAACAAAGTTGAGATGGAGAGCGATCCATTCAACCAGCAGTTCAAGGTAATCACTTCCGATGACGAGCTTGCCTTCTATATTCTCACGCCACAATTCATGGAACATATTGTTGCTGCAGATGAGAAGGTCGACGGCTACACGAAGATTGAATTTGAGAACAGCAGAGTCACGCTGGCACTAAATAACGGGAAAAATTCTTTCGAACTCACAAAGACACTTTGGAGCAAATCCCGTCTGGATGAAACCAGATTGCGGTTCCGCGATGAGCTTAATTCGATTCTGGGAATTGTTGACGAGATGTTGACGAAAGAGAATCTATTTTAATTTAGAAATAAATGTTTCAGCCGGGACAACCGACTGGTAAACAAATTATATTACAATCCATTTTGCAGGAGGAATAACCACATGTTACATACGATCGAAAATGATTATTTAAAAGTCACGGTATCCGACCACGGTGCCGAGCTTACAAGCGTCTACGATAAGGCACAGGATTTCGAGCGGATCTGGTGCGCCGATCCAGCAGTCTGGAACCGTCATGCTCCGGTGCTGTTCCCATTTGTCGGGAAGGTAAAGGACGGTGCCTATCGTTACAACGGAAATACATACGCCATGAAGACACAGCATGGATTTGCGCGCGATGCGGAATTTACCTGCATCGAGGAAACCACTGATTCTATCACGCACAAGCTTGTGTATTCCGATGAGACACTGGAGATCTATCCATTTGAATTCGAACTGCTAATCACACACCGCTTCGATGCAGAAAATCCTCGTCTCCTGCACGTCACATGGGCAGTGAAAAATCTTGGTTC
>ERZ779980.140-NODE-140-length-13170-cov-2.20183_pt1 | contig 13170 bp, 8 predicted proteins | sample MGYA00511937_ERZ779980 | MGnify/ENA primary metagenome ERZ779980 (study PRJEB29588, sample SAMEA2144588) | human gut metagenome | biome: human gut; feature: human-associated habitat; material: faeces | place: Denmark | collected 2008/2010 ... | reverse complement strand
GGTTCTTTCACTTCAATCAAAAGAAAAAATCCTCTCCCTTCCATTCTTCCCCGGTTTCATCATACATATCCTGTATGATCTGCAATACGAGCTGTTCTGCCACTTCTTTGCCTCTTGCAAAGCCGACAACCCGTATCCGGGAATCTATCTTCCTGTATGGTTTTTGTAATAACTGATTATAAGGATAAATCTCCAGCAATCCATCCCGCAACAACGGCAACACGATTACATACAGATTCCTGACAGGTTTATGCCTCCTGATCCGCTTTTTTATCCGTGTCTGTTTTCGCTCTGTGAGATTGTATGTATAACATCTATCCGAAAAAATCACGATTACTCCTCTATCATCTCTGAAATCAGCTTATTACATGCCATAAGTTCGCTGTCATCCTTACAATTCTCAATTACATAATCAAAATAATCCCGGATCTCCTGTTGTGTATTCATGAAGATCGGCATTGCAGCAAGAAGCTTACACATCATACTACGGTAAACCGGTCTCTTCACACTCGAAAACAAATCGCCAAGTTCCTTTACAAGTGCTTCCTTCTTTGCTGTGATATACGCATGATCTGCGGTTTCTGTCTTTCTAGAAACCTTGTCTAGATCAATAAACAAGCTTGTAGAAAGCAGCTTGCTTACCTTATCCAGACGGTCAAATGTCTCTGTCAGTGCAAGGCTTTCAATCTGCTCGGCTTTTCCAATGCGAATCTCATCCAGCACTGCTTCCAATATCACGATAGATTCATACACGCGCTCCTGCACACCTTCGATTGTGAAAAACTCATCCATCACCTCATCCGGTAACTGCTCGATTGTCTCTGCCTTTACACACGCCTTGATAATGCGAAGTGCTGCTGCATACCCCGGTACATCTTCTTCGTTCTTCTCATATGCTGCATCAATCGTAAGTAGGATCGTATACACATCATTTATGACTTCCTGTAACAGCATAAACGCTGACACTTCGTTGTTGATGATCGTCGCAGCCTGATTCAGACGCTTCGTCAAATCTTCAAACTCCGGCAGCGTGAGTGCCGCATAATCAGCCTCTGCAAGATCGGTATAAACATGATATAAAAATGGATACTCCGTCTCAAATCCCTTTGGCTTCTTCAAAAGCACTGCACTGCGCAGCATATCAACAAACTCATCCACAGAGGTTGTCTCGCCCTCCTCATAGATATTGAGTGTTGAATTGACAATATCATAAAACTTATTCTTCGTCATACGAACCGGAAGCTGCGCCATCAGAAGCTGTAATTTACTGTTTATAACAACCGTATCATTCTCTGCAAATACATAGGCAAACATCTTCTCAGAAAGCCCTTTTGCATCAACCGGTGCCACTTCATCACGCACGGCAGCCTCCACACGGTTTAACACATACTCATAAATCTCATATGCATCCGTGTAAGCGGTCAGAATATGCATCTTATATTCTACATTGCTACGAAGCTGTGCGATTGCTTCCATAGAATCTTCGTCCACTGCCTCGCGCTTAACCAGATGACGGTCTAACAAGCCTGTCAGAAGTGCAAAATATTTGCAGACATCCGTGTTCTTGTCATCCTGCTCATCACAGACTTCCTTCATCGTGTAATAATTCATGCTTCCTTTTACAGTCGCATAGCAGTTATACTGTCTTCCAAGCAGTTCTGCATATTCTGGAAGTTTCTTGTCTAAGTCTTTGTCTCTCTGTATATCTGTCACTAATTTCTTACATGTTGCTATCATTATATCAGTCTCCTATTTCACATGCTCATGCGTAAATAAATGTTCGTTACAATACTCATAATTTCCGTTACATTTTGAGCAGAACCGAAACTCCAGATCATCGCCATCCCGCTCCGTTCTTCCACAGATTGCACATTTGTGCTTCGTGATGTTCGATGGATATCCCATCTGCTGTGCCTTGTGACGCCGGTCTGCCTCTCCGTTTACCTGTCGAGAGAGATTCTCCACGCGACGATCATAATCCCGTTTTCTTCGTTTCGCTGCCGCCTTGCTGTTCGAGCTTCGCATACCGACACCCCGCCCCATAATCAGGTAGAATATAAAGAAATTCACCAGATACGCAATGATGGAACCACGTTTCAACGTACTTGTGGTTGGCCGCATAAATTCATATGCCATCAATCCCATATCTATAACTGCGACCCAGAAAGCACGGATTGGAATGAAAAACATAAACAACACACGTGCATCCGAATACATCAGTGCAAACGCTAAGAACAATCCATAATCAAAGTAATACATTGCCCATATTCCAACATCCATCATGCCAAGAATGGAACCATTTGCATAATAGTAAATACTGATGCCTAACATGATGACCGTATTCCAGAACCATGCACCAAATATATAAAGGTTAAACATAAATGTTCCCATGGCCTGTTCGATCTGTTGTCCAAACAAAATCAATATAAATATCATCAGTATTCCAACTAAATTCAGATCTCCCGGTGGTGAAAATACCCATGTGAATAGCCGCCAGAACTGGTGCTGTTCCATAATCGCATACGGGGAAAAAACAAGCTTGACGGCAAACGTCGGTACAAACGCCCATAATATATATGAGATTGCCATCACAACTGCGATCTTGATCGGGAGATTTCGAATTGCAAATTTACCAAATTTTTTCTCTAACTTCACAAAAAAACTCAAATTAAATTTTCCTCACTTTCACTTTGCATATCAATTCGATATTATACCCTATATACATAAAAAAAGCAATCGCCACGCGCGGATTCTCCGTCTGTGGCAATCACTTTTCTCATACACTTCTATCCCATTTTCACCAATCTGTTTCTATGACTGTTTTTCTTTCTCCGGCGGAATCCGGATGATTGTTCCAAGTGGCACCCGCAGATCGTAAAGCTCCCGGTTATACTGCATCAGATCCGCAATATCCGTATCAAATTCCCCGACTAAGCTTCCTAGTGTCTCCCCAACCTTCGCCGTATAATAACGCCGCTCTTCTTCCTCATACACCTCTGTCGGAATACAGATTTCATCTCCCGGCTGCAGATTGTAGACATTGACATATGGATTCTCTTTCAGGATATCAATCAGGCGTACACCATACAGTTTTGACAATTTGTACAGTGTATCTCCGGCAACGACTTTGTGCACGGTTCCCTTACATTCATGCTCCATACCGCATATCTCCATACTCATTTCTGATTATTCTATTCTTAATGGGTAAAAATGTTCTTAATTTTTGTGTTGAAATTCATGATTCTTTCCTATATAATGTCAGATGTCGAAAAATGCAGGAATATAAATAGTGAAAATAGTAAAAAAGAGGTAAGCATTTCATGAAGAGATTAGGAATCGATATTGGTTCGACCACAGTCAAGGTTGCTGTGATCGACGAAGAACATAACATATTATTTTCTGAATACAAGCGTCACTTTGCGAATATCAAAGAGACATTAAAGGAGCTTGTAGAACATGCCAGCAAGGAGCTTGGAAATGTTGAAGTTGCTCCTACGATCACCGGTTCCGGTGGACTTGCATTGGCACAGGTCATCGGGATTCCGTTTGAGCAGGAGGTTGTCTGTGTATCAGAAGCTCTGACTGACTATGCTCCACAGACGGATGTTGCGATCGAGCTTGGCGGCGAGGATGCCAAGATCATCTATTTTACAAACGGTGTGGAACAGCGTATGAACGGTGTATGTGCCGGCGGTACTGGTTCCTTTATCGACCAGATGGCATCCCTGCTCCAGACAGATGCTTCCGGACTGAACACATACGCGAAGGATTATGATACGATCTATCCGATTGCCGCGCGTTGTGGTGTATTCGCAAAGACTGATATCCAGCCACTCATCAACGAAGGTGCAACAAAGCCAAACCTTGCAGCTTCTATCTTTCAGGCGGTTGTCAACCAGACGATCAGTGGTCTTGCCTGTGGTAAGCCAATCAAGGGAAATGTTGCATTTTTAGGTGGTCCTCTCCACTTCCTCGACCAGCTCAAGGAAGCGTTCGTGCGGACACTGAACCTGACGCCGGAGCATATTATCGCACCGGGACATTCGCATCTGTTCGCGGCTGTCGGTGCAGCACTTCAGGCAAAGGAAGAGACACATTATACATTGGATGAGATCAGTGGAAAGCTCACAGCCGACCTTAAGATTGCTGTGGATGTAGACCGTCTTCCACCGCTGTTTGCATCGCAGGAAGACTATGATGCCTTCATCAAGAAACAGGAGAAAAATAAAGTATTACGTTCCGACCTTGCCACCTACAAGGGGAAATGTTTCCTCGGTGTCGACGCCGGTTCCACAACAACAAAAGTCGCACTGGTTGCCGAGGATGGCAGTCTGCTCTATGATTTTTACAGCAGCAACGACGGCAGTCCGCTTCGGACAACCCTGCGTGCCATGAAAGATATCTATACAAAGCTCCCGGATGGCGTGGAAATTGTAGCCGGCTGCTCTACCGGATATGGAGAAGCCTTAATTAAGTCTGCCCTCATGCTTGACTATGGTGAGGTAGAAACAATCGCCCACTACACTGCCGCTGCATTCTTTGATCCGGACGTAGACTGTATCTTAGATATCGGTGGTCAGGATATGAAATGTATCAAGATCAAGAATGAAGTCGTCGACAATGTCATGCTGAACGAAGCATGTTCCTCCGGCTGTGGCTCTTTCATCGAGACATTTGCCAAGTCGTTAAATTATGATGTGAAGGATTTCGCGAAAATCGCACTTTTCGCAGAAAGCCCGATCGATCTTGGAAGCCGTTGTACTGTATTTATGAATTCCAAGGTAAAGCAGGCACAGAAGGAAGGCGCAAGCGTCGCAGATATCTCTGCAGGTCTTGCTTATTCCGTTATTAAGAACGCCCTTTTGAAGGTAATCAAGCTGACCGATCCGAAGTCACTTGGCAAGAATATCGTCGTACAGGGCGGAACCTTCTATAACGATGCGGTTCTTCGAAGCTTCGAGCTTATCTCCGGCAGGGAAGCAATCCGTCCGGACATCGCCGGTATCATGGGAGCCTTCGGTGCAGCCCTGATTGCGAGAGACCGTTATGAGGAAGGCGACCAGACGACCATGCTCTCCAAGGAGGCGATGGAAGCACTCACCTACGAGACGAAGATGGCGCGTTGTAAGGGATGTACGAACAACTGTCTCCTTACAATCAACCGTTTCACAGGCGGAAGACAGTTCATCACGGGTAACCGTTGTGAACGCGGTCTTGGTTTAAAGAAAAACCAGCACAACATGCCGAACTTATTTGAATACAAATTTAATCGTTTGTTCTCCTACGAGCCACTGACCGAAAGCGAAGCGTACCGTGGCATCATCGGTATTCCACGTGTCCTGAATATGTATGAGAACTATCCGTTCTGGTTTACATTTCTGACCAAGCTCGGCTACCGGGTACTGCTCTCTCCGAAATCATCGAGAGACATCTATACCCTTGGTATCGAGTCTATCCCAAGTGAGTCGGAATGTTATCCGGCAAAGATCTCGCATGGTCATGTTATGTGGCTGTTGAAGCAGGGAATCAAGACAATTTTCTATCCTTGTATTCCTTACGAGCGTAACGAGACACCGGATGCAAACAACCACTACAACTGCCCGATTGTCACAAGCTACGCAGAGAATATCAAGAACAACATGGAAGAGGTTTCTGCACCGGATGTCACCTACATCCGTCCGTTCCTTGCACTTGATAATAAAGATGCACTAAAGGATCGTCTGCTACGTGAATTCTCGAAATATACAAACGTCACAAAGGAAGAAATAAACGAAGCGGTTGAGGCTGCTTATGCAGAGGCAGATGCAGTCAAAGCGGACATTCAGAAAAAGGGTGAAGAGACGATCGCTTATCTGGAGAAGACCGATAAACTCGGTATCGTGCTTGCCGGTCGTCCATACCATCTGGATCCGGAGATCAACCACGGACTTCCGGAGCTTATTAACTCGTATGATATCGCTGTTTTAACAGAAGACTCTGTTGCACATCTTGGCAAAGTAGAGCGTCCTTTGATCGTATCCGATCAGTGGATGTACCACTCCCGTCTGTACAAGGCTGCAAACTACGTCAAGTCAAGCAGGAATCTGGAGCTGATCCAGTTAAACTCCTTCGGCTGTGGTCTGGATGCCGTTACAACGGACTGTGTCAACGATATCCTGACAAACTCCGGCAAGATTTACACCGTATTAAAGATTGATGAAGTCAGCAACTTAGGTGCGGCACGTATCCGTATCCGTTCGCTGATCAGTGCAGTCAATGTCAGAAGAAAGCATAACTTCACACCATGTCCGATGCCAAGTAATTATAACCGTGTAGAATTCACAACAGATATGAAGGATTATACTGTATTGGTACCACAGCTCTCCCCAATTCATTTCAATGTATTGGCTCCGGCGATGCGCCATATGGGATTAAATATTGAGATTCTTCCGGATGCAACAAAAGAAGTCATTGATACCGGCTTAAAATATGTAAACAACGATGCCTGCTATCCTTCTTTGATCGTTGTAGGTCAGATGATGCATGCCATCACATCCGGCAAATATGACATCAATAAACTGGCACTTATTATGACACAGACCGGCGGTGGCTGCCGTGCAACAAACTACGTTGGCTTTATCCGTCGTGCACTTGCAAAGGCCGGCTACCCACAGATTCCGGTGATTGCCCTCTCCGTACAGGGCTTTGAGAATAACTCCGGTTTCGTATGGAATATGAAGACGGTCAAATGCGCGATGCAGGCGCTCGCAATCGGAGATCTGTTCATGCGCGTTGTCTACCAGACTCGTCCATACGAGAAGGTAAAGGGATCTGTCAATAAGCTGCACCGCAAATGGGAACATGCAGCCATCCGTTGCATGGAAAATGGCGGTCGCGGATTCAGTAAACTGGTACATGATATCGTCAAAGACTTCGACAACGTGCCTTTGAATGAAAATATAAAGAAGCCACGTGTTGGTATCGTTGGCGAGATTCTTGTTAAGTTCCTCCCATCTGCCAACAACCACTTAGTAGAGCTTCTGGAGGCAGAAGGTGCCGAAGCAGTTATGCCGGATCTGCTGGACTTCTTCCAGTACTGCTTCTACAACAACAATTACAAATATGAATACCTTGGCAAGACGAAGAAGTCTGCAAGAAACGGAAACCTTGGTATTGCTGCACTCGAAGCACTGCGCCACCCGGTAGTCAGTGCCTTAAAGAAGAGTAAGCGGTTCCATCCACCAGTGCACATCAAGACGCTGGCAGAATATGCCCGTCCGATCGTATCCATCGGTAACCAGACCGGTGAAGGCTGGTTCCTGACCGGCGAGATGGTCGAGCTTATAAAGAGTGGTGCCAGCAACATCGTATGCTGCCAGCCATTTGCCTGTCTTCCAAACCACATTGTCGGTAAGGGTGTTATCAAATCCCTGCGTCATGCATATCCGGATGCCAACATCGTCGCAATCGACTATGATCCGGGTGCTTCTGAAGTCAATCAGGTAAACCGTATCAAGCTGATGCTTGCAACGGCAAGAAAGAACATGGAAGAAAACGATAACAAATAAAGCAACAAAAAAGAAACGGTTTTCAAATTGAAAATCGTTTCTTTTTTATTGCTATGCAAATAACTTCCAAAGGAAAAATGATTCTCTCCTCTTCCCGATTCAATTAAGAATCCAGCAGGAAATCTGCCAGAATCACATTGCTGACATCTATCCCGGCATCTGTCAGATAGATCCGGTCACCTTCGCTTGCCATGAAGCCTTCTCCGATATATTTATTCAGGACGCTTCCATATACCTCATAGATATCTTTATTGAACCGTTCCTTGAAGTCCTCCCGGCTCACGCCACAGGTCATCCGCAGACCAAGGAACATGAATTCCTCCATCCGCGCATCTATGTAGATATTCGTCACATTCTCACGCAATGTCCGCGTCGTATCGTTATACAGAAGCTCCATATTATCTGTCTCTACAAACTTGTCAGACAGGTTTTCCATCAGCTCAATATATTTGAAGATATCGCGCATGTTGTTGAACCGTTTCCCCTGGAAATACGAGGATGCGCCAATACCAAAGCCGATATACTCGCCGCCCGTCCAGTAAACCATGTTATGCTTGCACTCATATCCCGGCTTTGCATAATTGGAAAATTCGTAACGGTCATAACCGTGTGCCGCCAGAAGCTGTTTCGTAATCTCATACATCCGGCGATCCACCATCTCCGGTGGCAGTTCACTTAAGATCTGCGGATCTTTTGCAAACGGCGTACCCTCCTCGATACTCAAGGAATATGCAGATATATGCTCTGGTCCAAACTCAATTACACGGGACAACGTATCGACATAGGTATGAATCGTCTGCCCCGGAAGCCCGGACATAATATCAATGTTAATATTCTGGAATCCCGCGCGTCTCGCTGCATTGTAGCTTGCCACAAACTGGTCAAAATTATGAATTCTTCCCAGTTTCTTTAACATATCATCATCGCAAGACTGTAACCCGATGCTGATCCGGTTAATACCTGCCGCCTTATAGCCATTTAACTTCTGATGGCGCAACGTCCCCGGGTTCGCCTCGATCGTCACCTCAGCATTCTTCTCCACATGGAAATACCGGCGGATAAATGCCATGATATTTGTGATCAGGGATTCATCTAACAGGGATGGTGTTCCACCCCCGATAAAGATACTGCGCACCCCGTAGTCTGCAACGATTGGCGCATACATCTTGATCTCCTGACACAGGCAATCAACATAGCGAAGCATCGTTCCATAGCTTTCCCCATCAAACGACAGGAAATCACAGTATTTGCATTTTACGACGCAAAACGGTATATGAACATATAAGCTCACATATTTTTTCATTCGTTTTTCCTACTCCTCATCTAACTTCAGTACACTCATAAACGCCTTCTGTGGAATCTCTACGTTTCCGACCTGACGCATACGCTTCTTTCCTTCCTTCTGCTTCTCCAGGAGCTTTCTCTTACGCGAGATATCTCCACCGTAGCATTTTGCAAGCACATCCTTACGCATCGCCTTGACCGTCTCTCTGGCAATAACCTTGGAACCAATGGCTGCCTGAATTGGGATCTCAAAGAGCTGTCTTGGAATCTCCTCTTTTAACTTCTCACACATCTTTCTGCCACGCTCATAAGCAGTATCCTTGTGCAGGATAAAGGAAAGTGCATCGACTTCTTCTTTATTGATCAGGATATCCAGCTTGACAAGATCGGAACGGACATAGCCCTTCATCTCATAGTCAAATGATGCATATCCGCGCGATCTGGACTTTAACGCATCAAAGAAATCGTAGATGATCTCATTCAGTGGCAGATCGTATTTTAAGAGCGCACGTGTCGTCTCCATATATTCCATACTCTTGTAGACACCACGGCGTTCCTGACAAAGCTGCATGATCGCACCGACATATTCTGTTGTCACCATGATCTCCGCACTGACAAATGGCTCCTCCATATATTCGATCGTCGAAGGGTCCGGCAGGTTTGATGGATTCGTCAGCTCCATTACCTCACCGTCTGTCTTATGCACACGGTAGATAACGCCCGGTGCTGTTGTCACCAGATCCAGATTGTATTCGCGCTCTAAACGCTCCTGAATGATCTCCAAATGAAGCAAACCAAGGAATCCACAACGGAAACCAAAGCCGAGTGCAATGGAAGTCTCCGGCTCATAGCTTAACGATGCATCGTTTAACTGCAACTTCTCCAAAGCATCTCTCAAATCCGGATATTTCGCACCATCCGCCGGATACAATCCACAGTAAACCATCGGATTTACTTTCTTATAACCTGGCAACGCCTCTGCACATGGGTTGTCCGCATCCGTGACGGTATCACCAACCGTCGTATCCTTTACATTCTTCAGACTGGCAGTAATGTATCCAACCATACCGGCTGAAAGTTCATCGAATGGGATAAACTGTCCAGCTCCGAAAATTCCGACCTGTACAACCTCTGCCTCTGCTTCGGTTGCCATCATACGGATATTCGTTCCTTTTTTCACTGTACCGTCAAACACACGGCAGAAAATGATAACGCCCTTGTAGGCATCATACAAGCTGTCAAAGATCAGCGCCTTTAACGGTGCATCTGCATCACCTTCCGGTGCCGGAATCTTGGTCACAATCTGCTCTAAAACTTCCTCAATATTCGTACCATTTTTTGCGGAGATCCGAGGAGCATCGTGTGCCTCGATTCCGATCACATCCTCAATCTCCGCTACAACACGATCCGGATCTGCGGATGGCAGGTCAATTTTATTGATGACCGGCATGATCTCCAGATTATGATCCACTGCCAGATAACAGTTTGCCAGTGTCTGTGCTTCAATTCCCTGCGCCGCATCGACGATCAGGATTGCACCCTCACAGGCTGCCAGACTCCGGGATACCTCATAGTTAAAATCCACATGTCCCGGCGTGTCGATCAGATTGAAGATATATTCCTCTCCATCCTCTGCCTTGTAGACAATACGCACAGCCTGTGCCTTGATCGTAATGCCTCGTTCCCGCTCAAGATCCATATTGTCTAACACCTGATTCTGCATCTCACGGCTTGTGAGTAGTCCGGTCTTCTCAATGATCCGGTCCGCCAATGTTGATTTGCCATGATCGATATGTGCAATGATACAGAAATTTCGTATTTTACTTTTATCCAAATGTGCCATATACTTTTACAACCTCATAATTTCCGATTTCCTGTCACCACAAAACGCATGATGACCCGCGTATATCAGTACGCTCTTAGTTGTCAAAAGTATACCACACTTTCCTACTCTTGTGCAATCAGCACTTTATAGAGAATTGCGCCAAGTGGCACCATTGCGTTTTTCGCCTCAGCAACCGTATTGGTCTGTGCCCCAACTTCAATCAGGGATGAACGCGGCATTTTATTTAAGTTAAAACAGTACCCCCGCACATAGATGCGACGCATCAGATCCCCATACAATTCTTTTCCTGCCAGATGCATCTGCAGACTGAATGCCAGATTCTCCTGCCGGTATGGATTGTACAGATAATCAATCTCCCCATTCTCATTTGTCCGGCTCATGCCATTTAAAAACATGATCTGCGCAGTCGGCACACCATCGATGTCCCGTACAAGCCGCACATCCTCCCGGACGCCATCCCGATGAATATCCAATACCACCTCAATCGACGGATACTGCTGCAGGATCGCATCTATACCATCACTTGCATAATCATACGCCAGGCTTCGATCCTCTACTCCATCCACCACATCATAGACAGTACGGTCATGATAAACCGGAATGCCATAATCTTCCTCCAGAATGCGTGTAAGCTCATCCCCCAGTCCGATCACAGTATCCTCGATCACACCCGGACGGCTGTCCGCAAACGTTTCACTGCCATGTGTATGATAAATCAGGACTTTATACTCCCCCGAAGCGGGATCAATATGCAGATCTTTTGATAACAGCGTATCCGCAGCCAGCTCCTCCGCGGTAACATTCGTAGAACTATCGATTGTATAACAGTTTCCGACCAGGAAATCATAATTATTTAACTGTTCCATCGAATATGTAATACCCGCTGGGATGGAAAGCGGTTGCACCATAGTTTCTGCAGTCTCCGCATCTCCATCGGAAGCGACTGTCACCGCTTCGGTCGTCGTTTCCGTTTCTTCGCTTCCGGTCTCACACGAAAAAGCCGTCTCGGTATCCATGCCGATCGAAACGGCGACCTTATCCCACCGGTTTCCGGTCGTATCCACCTCCGAATCCGCAAGCACCGGAACAAACAGATTCCGAAGCTTCGAACCGGTCGTATCCACATGCAGGACAGGCGCCACAGTCTCTTGGAAGAACGCCTGTGCCTGACCGGATAACATTGTAACATCCAGCCGTACCAGTACACCCAGACATAATGCACATACCAGACACGTCAATATAATTTTCACCCAATTTCTCTCCATACCTTAAATATATGCAGAGCCACCGGTATTATGTTAGAAAACGGTTGATTGCCTCTGAGATTGTAAAGCTGACACGACCGATCAGCTCATCAATATTTTTCGGTGTTACAAACATGGAGGATACCGTCGGCGTCTGGATAAATTCAACAATTTCTTTCTCATATTGCCGAAGGACCGATACCGGTAATTTTTCCAACAGTCCCTCCATCGCATGACTGATCATTGCTGGCATTGAAATCACAGTCGGTACACCAACCGCAATCACGGGAACCCCCAGCGTCTCTTCATTCAATGATAATCTGCGGTTTCCAACACCAGCCCCCGGTGTAATTCCAGTATCGCACACCTGTATTGTCGTATTTAACCGTTCCGCCTCTCTCGCTGCAAGTGCATCGATACAAATCACAACATCAGGATTGATCTCCCTGCACAGGGATTGTATGATCGTACTCGTCTCAATTCCAGTCTGCGCCATAACACCAGGGCAGAGTGCAGAGATTTCCATAGAATGTTTCACAACACCTTCCCGAAGTAGATGTCTTGTGATATAGAGATGATCGACAACACTTGGTCCAAGTGCATCCGGCGTGATATTTCGGTTTCCAAGACCAATCACCAGAATATGGTCTGCCCCATGAAGCAATTCTTTTAAGACATCGTGCAGCGCCAGTACAAATGGCATATGGATATTCTCATCCTCCGAACAAAGCTTTGAACTCTCCAAAGTTATATAATTTCCGATCGGTTTTCCGAGGATCTCTGCCCCTGTCTGATCGAGCACACGGATGTGTGTCTTGGTCAGTCCGTATTCAGAATCCTCATAGGTTTCCACCCGGACACCAGCAATATCATTTTTCTCGGAGATATCTTCCTTTAACTCCAAGGCAAGGTCGGTTCGTACATAATTTTCAAGCATAAAAAATACTACTCCTTTTTCGGAGTAGTATTTCCTGTTTTTCTAATTTTATGTAATTACTGTGGCACTGCACCACCGACATACGCCGGCTGACTGGATGCACTCGGTGCACCAGTTCCTTTCGCTCTCAATACGATCTGGATTGCCTCTAAACGCTTTGCATGTCCGGTTGTACCTGCCGGATCGCCATTTTTCGCCCAGCCCATCCAGCCGTATGTTTGGCAATGTACCCGGTAATATACATCATATTTCTCTGCCAGTGCTCCGGTCAGCTTAATCTGGATTGCCTCCAGACGCTTTGCCTGTCCAATC
>ERZ779980.134-NODE-134-length-13318-cov-3.01553_pt1 | contig 13318 bp, 13 predicted proteins | sample MGYA00511937_ERZ779980 | MGnify/ENA primary metagenome ERZ779980 (study PRJEB29588, sample SAMEA2144588) | human gut metagenome | biome: human gut; feature: human-associated habitat; material: faeces | place: Denmark | collected 2008/2010 ... | reverse complement strand
GCCTAACATTCTGTTAGAGTTCATAGCTGTAAGATTGTGTTGTACTACCATAATATATTCCTCCTTGAATTGACGAGCGCTTCCCTGCGCTCCGTTATTTGCTTTGGCAATGTCAGCTCCAAGTTCGCACATCCTGTCACTTTCATCGCCATTGTCTTCCGTTTCTCCGGCGTGCGAAACCTTAGATTCAGAAGAATGGTTAGGTAAGCAAATGTTTTATTTGCTTTACTTGATAAGTATATCGGAGAGGATTTTGGAAACTTAACCCCTCTTTGAAAAAAAATTTGACTTTTCATTCCGGCATTTTTCGAAAATACGATATTCTTAGACATTTACATCATGATCTGCTCAAATTTTCCCATGTCACAGAAATCCTGAATTTTCACGTTTTAATGCTGCAGCAAACTCATTTTCGGCTATTACATATTCTGCTCATTTTGCCGAAATAGATAGTAACAACATAATGAAGCGGAGGGTAATTATGCAAGTAAAAAATTATTCCTATTTTGTAGGGGAAGATCAAGTACAAAACAGACGTCATTCTGTATCAGATGGCAAAAACGGCAAAGCAAAAAACGGTGGTAAATCCATAGATGCCCGCAGTATGGCTTCCGTCACCGATCCGATCGCTACAAAGAAGGCCCAGGTTCGGAAAAAAGCTATGAAGATCATCGGGGATGCCTTTACCGGAGAGAGTAAGATTGATGACGATATGGCAAATCGCAGAGAAAAAATACGCTCTCTCACCAGGGAAATCGGTGACAGCACAAAGGCGATCAGTGATATCGAAGCCTCCAGAGCCGCCCTGCAGGATAAATTCGGTGTGTCCTCAGACAGCCAGGAACAAAAAGATCTGGAACTACTGGCAAAAGGCGTAGAGACCGGCTTCTCCGGTTCGGATGTCCGCTTAACGAAAGAGGAAGAAGAACAGATTGCCAAAATAAAAGCTGCCGGATTAACAGAATACCAGCAGCAGTCTCTTGCCTTAAAAAAATCAGAAGAATCCTATGTCAACGAACTTGCCGACGCCAGGAATGAGATTCAGACAGAAAATGCCGTGATCCGCCAGACGAAGATTGAACGGTTAAAATCCAATTCCATGGGAGCTGCATTTGAGCAGGCAGATGCAGTAATGGGCGCTGCCAGCGACGAGATCATGGGCATGCTGATTGCGGAAGGCAAAGACCACATCGACGAGAAGCAGGAAGAAGAGAAGAAAACAGCCGAGGAAGCTGCAGACAAAAAGAAGGAACTGGAAGAAAAACTGCAAGCCAGAAAAGACGAAAAGAACGAGCAGGAAGAGCTGACAAAAAATATCGTGGAAGCTGCGAACAAGCAAGCCGGTGGTACAGACAGCGTAGTTCAGGCCCAGCAGGAGATCAAGGATATGATGAACAAATTAAAACTGGTCGAAGATGACGTCAAAGGTGCCGCGGTCGATCAGGGAATCTGACTATTCTGCCATTCATCAACAACGTATGAAAATTTGCTTTCGCTATTGCCAAATTCACTTCTAAAAATCGCGCCCAACATCCGATATCGAATGGTGGGCGCATGATTTCTTCCGTTATTTTTCTTGTATAATAGTCCTATACCAAAGTGAAAAAGGGGAAACGATTCCATGAAAATTGCAATATGCGATGACGATAAGAATGAACTGTTCCGGATACTGTCTGTTCTCGCAGATTACCAGACACAGCGAAACATAGAATTTTCCTACAAACCTTTCGACAACAGTACGGAGCTGGCGTCGAATCTTTTACAGGAGCATTATGATATTTATCTGTTGGATGTGGTGATGCCGGGACTGAACGGCATCGAACTGGCCAAAGAGATCCGAAGCAGTGACAAGGCCGCAGACATTATTTTCCTGACGTCTTCTCCCGAATTTGCGGTAGAGAGTTATACCGTGAAAGCTTCCAATTACCTGGTGAAACCCGTTTAAAGAGACCGGCTGGTTGAAGCTCTGGATGACATCATGCGTACCAGAACCGAAGACCGCGATTCCTGTCTGGTATTGAAGAGCAGCGTCGGCGTACACAAAGTCCATATGTCTGAAATCATTTATATTGAAGCCTTGAACCGAAAAATCATTTATTACCTGAGAAACAACAGTCAGATCACCTGCGTGGAAAAGTTTGCTTCTGTCTGCGACCAGTTGCTGCAACACCCGGAATTTCTCCTTGCACACCGCTCTTTTCTGGTCAACATGAACTATATTCGCAGGATCGACGCAGCCGACCTATATCTGGCAAACGGCAAGTGCCTTCCGCTTGCCCAGCGCAGGATCTCGGAGATCAAGAGACTCTACCTTGCTTTTCAAATGGAGGAATCCATATGAGTGAATTTGTATCCCTTTTAGGACTTATCAATTACGGCTTTGTCCTTTTCTTTGGTATCGTGATGTCTCTCTACCTGGCAGATATCCATTTTGAGGACAATAAGATCCCTTATATCATCACGATCCTTGCTTTGGGCGCAATACAGCTTCTGTCTTACCTTATGATGGGGGAGAATCTGCTCTATAAATGCTATCCGCTGCTCATACATCTGCCGCTGGTCCTCCTGATCCGTTTTGCCTTTCACCGGAATATCTATATCGCGACGATCTCTGTGCTGTCCGCTTACCTGATGTGCACTCCCAGAAAATGGTTCGGCACGCTGGCAGCCTTCTTTTTCGACGGCAGCCAATCTCGTCTCTATCTGCGTGACGATTCCGCTGCTGTATCTGGTCATCCGCTATATTGCGCCTTATATCATCCGTCTGCATTATGAGAATAAGAAGACTCTGTTGCTCTTTTTCCTGCTGCCGCTTTCCTATTACATTTTGGAATACACTCTGACCGTTTACACAGATCTCTTGTATACCGGTGGTCCGGTCATTATTGATTTCATGGACAGCTTTCTTGTGCTCTTCTTTTTTATCCTGGCTATGGTGTCGCTGGATTTTTCCAATAAAAAAAGCACGGCGGAACGTGAAAATCTGCTGCTTACCACCGCAGCCGCACAGGCGTAGAAGGAGATTACACAGTTATCCACTTCTCAGAAGCAGGCGTCCATCTATCGTCATGATCTGAGACATCATATGACCTTTTTGCAAAACTGTATTGCAGAAAATGAGTTGGAACAGGCTTTGGAATATATTCACCAGATCTGTGCCGATATCGATAACAGCCGTGTGATCAGATACTGTGAAAACGACGCTCTGAACCTGATTCTCTCTTCCTATGCCGGTCAGGCGTCAGATGCCGGAATCGAATTGCAATTTACCGTGACTGCCACCGATTTTACACGCTTTCAGATCACTGATCTGTGTAGCCTTTTTGCAAATGCTCTGGAAAATGCGATTTACGCCTGCGAAAAGATTCCTGCTCCTGAGAAACGCTATATTACGCTGAAAGTTTATGAAAAAAATAACCGGATCTGTATACAGATAGCAAACAGCTATCTACAGGAGCCGGTATTTGAAAATGAGATTCCCATCTCTCACGAACCCAATCACGGTCTCGGCACCAAAAGCATGATCTCCGTTGTAGAAAAATATCACGGAGTGTATGGATTTTTTGCTGAGGATGGGAAATTCCGGTTTCAGGCATCACTGTAAACAGTCTGGTTTACGTTCCTTTACGTATTTTCTAATATATATACGTAATGAGCATGCCACTTCTTACAGTAACCACAATTTTTCTAATCCGAATGCAATATTTTTTTATTTTTTATTTTTTTCTTATTTAGGGATAAAGACGTATACGCAAAAACATTTTTGAAATTATAGGTCCCTGTCTGATATTCAGGCAGGGACTGTATTTTAGATCATCCAGACCGGTACGATATAATTGTCTCTGTCAATCGCACTAAGTCCCGGTTTCATGCAGATAACTGCGCCCTTCGCACGAGGCGTTGATGCCTTGTCGAGTAATTCAAATACCTTTACCAGCTCTGTTCCGGGATTTGCAGTTTTCTTAATCTCAATCGGATTCAATATTCCATCATGTTCCAGGACAATATCAATCTCCCTGGCATCTTTATCACGATAATAGTACAAATACGGCTCTTTTCCACAATTCAGGTAGGTTTTCCGAATTTCCGCGACCACGTAATTTTCCAAAATAGCCCCGTTCATAGCACCGCATTCTAACGTTTCCGCACTGCTCCATTTCGTCAGGTAACACACCAGACCCGTATCGTAGAAATACAGTTTTGGCGTTTTCACAAGGCGCTTCAACAAATTATTAGAATACGGATGAAGATAAAAAATAATTCCCAGCGTTTCCAGAATTGTCAGCCAATCCTTCGCCTGCGTCTGATTGATATCTGCATCTCTGGCAATCTCTGCCGCGTTAACCATCTGCCCACATCTTGCTGCCACCGCAGTAATAAACCGGAGGAACTTAAGCGAATCTATGGCATCCGATAATTCTCTTACATCCCGCTCAATATAAGTAGACAGATAACTGCTGTAAAAAAGCTGACTGTTACTGTTAATACCGCTTACGATCGCCGGCATGGAGCCTTGATAAATCCGCTCAAAGATCTCTCTTGTATCAGCTTGCTCTCTCTCTTTCTGCCTCTCGCTTAAATCCTCCAGATCTACCGTAAACGGTTTCATCGTCCCGCCGGATATCTCTGCCTGTGACAGGGATGTAAGTGAAAGTACTGCCACTCTTCCTGCCAGTGACTCCTGTACTCCCTGCATCAATTTGAACACCTGTGATCCCGTAAGCCAAAATGCTCCCGGCTCATGGTTTTTATCTACATATATCTTGATATAAGTAAACAGTTCCGGTGCATATTGAACCTCATCAATCAATACAGGTGGTTTATGCAGTTGCAGAAACAGTTCCGGATCGGTCTTTGCAATATTTCTTTCGTTCAAATCATCCAGTGTTACATATCCCCGCTCCGTTCCCTCCATCAGTTTTTGGAGCATTGTCGTCTTTCCTACCTGTCTAGGTCCCGTTACCAGGAGTACCGGATATTCCCTGGTTACCTGTCTTACTACATTCTCCAGATTTCTTTTGATATAATTCATAAAAGTCCCTCTTTCGGCTAATCTTTTTTATGATTATATTTTAGCCGCATTTTTTTAAAATATCAAGCATTTTTCGGCTAATCTATACTTTGATTATATTTTAGCCGGCTCACATTTTTATTCTTTCACATTGATTCTGTCATAAAAAAGAGAAGCAGTGATCTGCTTCCCTTCGTCTGTTGTATTTATTGTTTATTATCATACATCTGAGGCGGTACGTATCCGGCGCCGCTCATGCTCTTGTAGTAGTCAAACGCGCTTTTGGCATTTTTACGTCTCTGGCCGATTCCGGCACGTTCCCTGGCGAAATAGTTCTCGACCAGTTTCTTGTTCCGGGCTTCCTGTGCCTGTACGGACACGCTGAGTTCCGTCACCTTGGCTACTTTTGCCTGGAGTTCCCGGATCTGTGCTGCATAGCGCTGTCTGTTGCCCTCCAACTCCTTCGCCAGCTTCTCATACAGGATCTCGAAGCCTTCATCCAGGCGGACGACCTCATCGATCAGGCGCTGTTTCTCCTCCACGGCATCATCGAACAGGCTCATGTCCACTTTTTCCGCAGAAAAGATTTCTTCCTGACGCTTATTATATTCCCGGATCTTCTGCAGTACTTCCAGCTTCTTATCCAGACTTTCCGATAAAATGGTCAGCTGATTCTCCATCAGTCATTTCCTTTCTTGGCACCGGCCTTCATGACTTCTTTCCAGTTGTCGCGGATCGAATGGAGATGCGTGTTGATCTCTTCGAGAATCTCCTTATCCTTTTTGACATTGGCTTCCACCAGCCGTCTCTCCAGATAGCTGTAAATATTATCGAAATCCTTGGAAACTTCGTATTTCATATCCAGTGTGGAATGCAGATATCCGATGATATTCTGCACCTTGCGGATATTCTCATGCGCTCTGGGAATGTCATTTTTCTCTACGGAAAGCTCTGCGATGTTACAGAACTTAATGGCTCCGTCGTAAAGCATAAGCGTCAGTTCTGCCGGAGATGCGGTCAGAACCTTGCTGTTATTATACTGTGCATACGCACTGGGTAATGCCATATCATGATCCTCCTAATAAGGCGGTCACCGCACTGGAATTGCTCTGCAGCTTTGCAAGAGCCGTCTCCATCTTGGAGAACTTGGAATACCATTTATCCTCGTAATCGTTCAGCTTCTTCTCCAGTTCGGAGATCTTCGTCTTATAATCATCATAATCCGATTTCATCTTTTTGTCATCATAAAAATTACCGTAGGAGCGATAACCCTCTACCGATTTGGACAGATCACTCATTTTCGTATACAGATTCTTGAACAGTCCGGAGAAAAAGCTTACGACCGTATCGGGATCACTGCTGATCATGCTCTTAAGCTTGTCTGCATTACCGGAGGTACTGGAGTCATCTGCATCTCCATTGATATGGTAGGCATTCTTCTCATTCTCCGCTGCGGTAAAGTAGCTCAGAGTCTCAATACCAAAATCGCTGAGATACATGTTCTTGCCGTTTACTTCCACACTGCCTGCCATAATTTCTTTTAAGGCAGAGCTTACGGTAGACAGATTGCTGTCTCTGCGGAGCAGGGCATCCTTGATCTTCTGCTCGTATTTCTCTACCTCGGAGTCGGACATAGCATCCTTCTCGTCATCGGTCAGCGGCTCATAGCCTTTGGCAGAATCTGCATTATACAGCTTATCCATCTCATTGATGATGGAATTGTAATCCTTCAGGAAGCTCTTGATCATATCGTAGATGCCGTCTACGTCATCCTTCGTAGTCACCACGACGTTCTCAGCGGTCTCTTTCATGGCTGTAATGGTCAGACCGTTGATGGAGAATACATTGGTGTTGCTCTCGTACTCCGTACCATTCAGAGTGATCTTCGCATTCTGTGCATCGATCTTATTGGCACTTGCACTGTCCAGTCCCAGGCTCTTAAGTACGTTATTGCCGGTCTCATCGGATGCGGTAATGCTGAAATCATTGCCTTCTCCGGAATCCTTGGCACTGATATAGAATCTCTGCTGGGTCTCATCAAAGTTGGCATTCAGTCCGGCTTCTTTTAATTTGGTCAGTACGTTGGAGATGGTAGTATCCGCAGTGATCTCCAATTCTACATTGGTATCACCGCTCTTGATATTTAATGTGGTACCGGTGCTCAGATTCAGAGCAGTACCTTTATTATCCACGCTCAGATCGGACAACTTCGTCAGGGCATTAAGCTTGAAATCGTCCCCGTCTGCATCTGTTTTGGTTCTCAGAGAAGTCTTACCGCCGGTCATGTAAGCAGTCTTGGCCAGCTGTGTGATCTTGAGGTTCTGCACGCCGTTCATGGCATTCTCACCGGTGATGACGCTGGCTGCAGTGCTGTCGGAGACGGATGTGGTCTTCTTCATATAAGCACTGGTAAAACGCATATTGTTGACGTATTTGGACTGCAGATTCTTCAGCTTGGTGTTCAGATCCTTCCATGCCGTAGTCTTCCACTCCAGCTTGGTCTGTGCCTTTTTCGCATCGTCTACTTTAGTCTGCTTCGCAGATACCAGCTGCTGGATAATGCTCTCTGTGTCCATACCGGAGATCAGTCCGGATAATCTCATTGTTGATGATGCCATATTTGTATCCTCCTATCTTATCTCTTCTCATCTACCAGGATACCGGCTAACTCCCACACTTTGGCGATCATGTCCAGGGTCTTCTCGGGAGGAAGTTCCTTGATCACTTTCTTGGTATCCTTATCTATGATCTTGATGGTTACGCGGTTGGTTGCCTCATGAATGCCGAAGACCGCTTCGGAATGAGACATCATGTTCTTGTTCAGCTTCTCTACCGCTTTCTTGATCTGCTCATTGGTCACATGCTGTTGCTGCTCCCCTTTGGGATCGGCAGAGGTATTGCTCTGCTCCTTGCCCTGAGCATTCTCAACGACTGCTGTCGTCTGATCGATCTTGTCTATTGGCTTTACATTGGCAGGATTGTATTCAGAGGCGTTTTCCTCTGTGGTCACTTTTGTAGCTGCATTCTTGGCAGCGGATGTGTTCTGTGCCTGCACTGTCATGATACTGGAAATCGGTTCTATGGTCATAATGGTCACCTCCGTGTGATAAAAGCGCCTTCCGTAGGCGCACGACCTTGCTTCTCTAAGGATTGTATCGGTAAATCCTTAGAAAAAATTAATAGGAGATGCAAAAAATTGCACCTCCTATGCCTAATTTCCTATTTTCCTATTTTATCTTCTGCCTACCCAAACAGGTTCTTCAGTGCTTCCATACCGTCAGCATCCACCGAAGCCCTGTTGGCTTCCTGGATCTGTAGGTATACTTCCTTGCGGTAAATGGGCACTTCCTTGGGAGCGGAGATGCCAATCTTGACCTGGTCGCCCTTCACTTCCAGGACGGTGATCTCGATGTCATTGTTGATGATGATCGCTTCGTTTTTCTTACGGGATAATGCCAGCATCTTACTCACCCGCCTTTCTGGATTTCAGGATATCGTAGATGGGGAATTTCACGGGATACTGGTTGCCTTCGAGGATGATCTGACATGCCTTACGCTCTTCCACATTGATGACAAAGGGTCCCTGGAGGTTCACGGTCATCTTCGTAAGGTCGGAAGGTACGGTCACGGTCACCATGACCAAAATGTTCTCCGGGGTGAGTGTTCCTACACCGGTGAGCAGCTCATCATCCACCTCGGGATCGTAGTCCGGGGTGACCAACAAAGGATCCATGACCGGCATGGCAAAGCTGGGTTCTTCGATGGACTGCAGATAACGGATACCGGCACTGCTGCCCTTCTCCTCATCATGCAGCATGGTGAAATGCTTCAGCTCCGGAAATCCGATGATTCCTTTATCAAATGTGATGATCTTGTTATCCGCGATCTCTACTTCCCCAAAATTTTTCGTCTGAATCTTCATAGAATACCTATGCCTTTCCGTACCTGCAAGCTTCCAGGTACTTCCGTATTTTTTACACTATCCTCTTAGATAAAGTTCAAAAGTGTGGTCTGCATGACTTTACCGGTAGCCATCAGTGCTGCTTCGTAGGTCATCTCCGCACTCTTTAAGTTAATAGCGGTCTCTGTCACATCAATATCTTCGTTTTCACTCTTTAATGTCTCAAAAGTAGTCTTCTGGCTCTTCATGCGGTTCTCGATCAGCTCCAGCTTGCTGCTTCTGGTACCGCAGTTGGTGATGCACAGGTTGGCATCATCGAGATATCCCTGGAAGGTGGTAATGCTGCTCTCGAACAGCTTCTGGCACTTATCCTTGGACAGAGTCAGTGCTTTTTCCACGGCTTCCATCTGTTTTTTCAGAATATCCGCATCGCCGCCGGTAGCATTTTCCTGCAGGCCTTCGATCTTGGTCTTCACTGTCTCCAAATCCAGCACATCCTGCATCGCCTGTACCAGGTCATCCACGGTACGGCCGATTCCGTGCTGGAAGCACTCATCTGCAGTGGAATTTACACGGATGGTCTGATTGAAGCCTACATCATATTCGATCACCTGTCTGTCCTCATCATCCTGTGTATATTTCTCATTATATTTTATTGTCTTGCCATCCACGGTGGCATCACACTTGAAGTAATGCTCCGGCCGCAGATCTCCCTTCACCCAGTGATTCTTCTGATAGGTTACCTGAATCTCACCCTCATTTTTACCGGAAGTGGCAGGATCATCCTTGCAATCCATCAGGGTCTTGTAGCGGTTCTCGCCCAGGAGCAGCTCTCCGGTCTCCGGTACATACACGATAGCATCAGGGTTATCGGCTACCTTGCTGTAGGGATCCGCGGTAGAGGAAATTTCCTCAATGGCCGGCTGGTGGGTATTCTGATCCGGCCATGTTACCTCCTGATAGCTGCCATCCGCCTGTTTCTCCTGAAAAGAAATGGAAGGAGTGCCGTTCTTTTTACAGTCATTATAGGACAGCTGAATACGATATACCTCCGTGGCCTTGACATCCTGTTCTGATATCTTATCAAAGCCCGCATCTTTATAATTCGCTGCGGTGATATCCAGCAGTTTACCGGTATTTACCTTGGTCAGCTTAGTGATGGAGCTGTTGCCCAGCTGCTCGGTGATATTGTATTCCGTGTTGTATTCCTTATCAAAGCTTAAGGAAGTATCGGTACGATATCCGGTAAACACATAGCGTCCGGCGTAGTCGGCATCGCCGGTGCTGTAGACTTCATCTCCAAGGGCTTTCAGCTGTTCGAGAATGATCTGGCGGTCTTCTGCCTTCAGGTCTCCATTGGAGCCTTTCGTAGACTGTCTGATCATGCTTGTGATGATCTCTGTCAGATTCTTCAGTGCATCTTCCGTCACGTCCAGCCAGCTCTCCGCATCGGGGATATTCTTGCTGTAATACTGGGTCACTTCCGTAACATTACTGCGCAGACGCAGGGCACGGATGGATACCACCGGGTCATCGGAAGGGCGGTTCACCTTCTTCTGGGTGGACATCTGTGTGCTCAGCTTATCCTGATATACTTTGTTCGTATTGATATTGGACAGATTATTACGTTGCATGATCTTGTTCGTAATTCTCATTTTGATCCTTGTCCTTTCTCTCTATAGAATTCCATACCAATTTCATACTAGACTCCGGTCTCCAGAATCAGTCTGTCATAGATCTCCGTCAGGGTCTGGATCATCTTGGAAGCCAGATTGTATCCGTTCTGGTATTTCACCAGGTTCACCGCTTCTTCATCCTCATCGACACCGGAGATGGAGATTCTCTGATTATCGATAGTAGCGGAGATATCCTTAAAGCTTGCATAAAAGGTATTCGCTCTGGAAGCGTTCAATGCCACATCCGACAGAATACACTGTAAAAATTCAGAAGCATTACATCCTCGGAAACTCATCTTCGTCTTATCTGTGGCAAGATTCTTCAGATCGTTCAACAGGTCGTTCTGTTCCACACCGTCCGCGGCATCCTTACGGTTCGCCATCAGTCCGGGATCCTGTTCGATAGCCTCCAGAATGTCAAAATTCTTCGCGGTCAGACGATAGTAGCTGTCATCGTTGACCTTTACCGTCATTTTGCTGGCCTTTTTTTCCTGCTTGTCATATCGCTTTGCAGCGTCATCCAGCAGGAACTGCTCACCACCGGTAGCTTTATTACCGGTGAACATCTTCACGCCGGGATCCCCGTTTCCGCTGTAACCGGAGGTGAGAATATCGTTGAATTTCTGAGAGAAGGTACGGATCCACTCATTCATCTGGTTCATGTAATAAGGGATGCCCTGATAGGACAGGTTGGTACCGATCTCTGCCTTTTTCCCTACACGGTCATTGGTAATTCCCCGGGGATTCTTCTCACTGTCCGATAAAGTAAATGTATAGGAGTAAGTGGCGTTGCCGTTCGCATCATATTCGCAGGTATATTCCCAGGAATCATAGTAGAATTCCTGATTGCCCAGATCCAGGATGCCTCCCTGATCCGACAGATTACATTTATTCAGATCCTGCAGATAAGCCTTGGTTACTTTTACGGTTACGGTATCATGGGTCTTGCCGTCTGCGGTGGCGGTCACCTGTCCGGTGAAATTCTCGCCGTTGTTGCCGTCACGCATCTGGATCAGTCCTGCCAGATCACCGCCCATGGATGCATTGTACAGGTTGAACTTCTGCCCGTCCGCCCAGTAGACTTCATAGAGACCGTCGATATCGGTCTGGTTTACTTTCTCATAGGAGGTTCTTGCCACACATTCGAGACCGTTGTAATCACTGCCATCTACCAGCATCTGGCCTCCGGCGATCTTGACCATGTATCTGTTGGCACCGGTCTCACGGTCCTCATTGTTGGCATCGATGATCGGTGTCTCTTTGACTTGCACGTCCACGATCTTGGACAATTCATCGATCAGCAGGGTTCTGCGGTCGCGGAGCTCGTTTGCTTTCACTCCGGTCAGTTCGATGGTATTGATCTGTTTATTTAAAGTAGCGACTTCGCCGGCGATGGAGTTGATCTCATCTACCTTCAGCTTGATCTCCTGGTTGATGTCTTTCTGAACCTTTTCCAGGTTGCCCGCCATGCCGTTGAAATACTCAGTCAGTGCTCCGGCATATCCTACGAACTGGGACTTGGCGGTAGCGCTGTTAGGATCTTTTAACAGAGCCTGCATACCGGTCACCATCAGCTGATCGAAGATGGTCTTGAAGCCGGTGCTTTTGCCGTCATCATCAAAATACGTCTCCAGCTGCTGCATGTAATACTGCTTCATATCGTATTCGCCCAGCTGTGCATTGTTGTCCCAGAATCTTCCGTCATAGAACTCATCGCGGACGCGCTCGATGGCCAGTGTCTCTACACCGGCGCCGGCACAGCCGTAGGTCTGGAATACCCGCAGTGCATTGGATGCCTGCTGGGTTACCTGCTGTCTGCTGTAGCCTTCCGTCTGTACATTGGCGATATTGTTGGACGTGGTGTTCATGGCAGCATTGCTGGCCAGCAGTCCTGTATATGCAATATTTAATCCAAAAAATTGTGAGGGCATTCTATATCGCCTCCTATACTCCTAATGTGGAAATAATATGTTCCAGCATCTCGCTGATCACATTGATATATCGACTGGATGCGTTGTACGCATTCTGGAACTTGATCATATTGGACAGTTCCTCGTCCGTGGAGACACCGACCACCTGCTCCCTGGCACTCTGTGTTGCTTCCACGGTGTTGACCTGGTTCTCATAAATGCTCCGGAACACATATCCGGAGTTTGCTACCTGTGATACCAGATCCGTATAATAATCTACAAAAGTAGTCTTTTTCTGTACGTTGGGATTCAGCGTATAGGATTCTTCGGTAAACGCTGCCTTCAGTGCATCCGCCGTTTTCTTATCCTCCGAACCGTCCGCCAGTCGGAATCCCAGCTTGGAGGGTTCCTGCATGAGAGCTGAATTGACTTGCAGATTACCAATGGTATAAAGGCTCTCAGGGCTGTCGGCCTTTTCCTCGTTCATGACCCAGTAGTCCTTGCCGTCTTTTCCGGTCACCTTACGATAGCCGTCTGTCGTCACCTTGGTAAATAACTGGATCGGAGTACCGTCTTCCATGCGCATATAGCCGTCGGAATCCACTGCGCAATATTTAGCATTTTTAAGTGTCGTACCGTCTGCCAGCTCCAAATCTCCGCTCTGTACCCCGGCTGCCTCTGCCAGGATATCATTGATCTTCGTCACCACATTGTGGATCATCTGGTCAAATTCACCCTGTATGTTCATAACGACCGATTGGGATACGCTGTCGTATTTTCCCTCTGCGAGGTCGGTATAGTTGGCTCTGTGATCACCTCT
>ERZ779980.127-NODE-127-length-13905-cov-2.70332_pt1 | contig 13905 bp, 14 predicted proteins | sample MGYA00511937_ERZ779980 | MGnify/ENA primary metagenome ERZ779980 (study PRJEB29588, sample SAMEA2144588) | human gut metagenome | biome: human gut; feature: human-associated habitat; material: faeces | place: Denmark | collected 2008/2010 ... | reverse complement strand
TACAATTAATAGATATGGTATATTTGCAAAGATATTTATGAATTTAACATTCCTTTTGCAATGCTAGGGTAAAGTTTTTGTAGGAAAAGTTAATAGAAAAAAGAAAGAAAGCACCGGGATCCTGTGTTAGGATTGAAGTTGACGAGACAAAAATCCAAGGAGGGTGCTTTCATGATTACCAGTATACAACACTTTTGCGAGAATGGGGTAAAAAGATTAACAAATGTTTTCAAAACTTATACAGATGACCTGACAAAGATTGCAGAAATGGTCTATGGTGTGACGGATGAGGTGACCAGACTTGGATGCAGCATGATAGCGGAAGAATGGGAATCCTATGATGAATTGCTGCGGGAAAGAAAGGATCTGCGCCAGGGCTGGTACATTGTCAGAAGAGATGAAACTTCCCTGCTGACCAGTCTTGGAGAAGTGGTATATCACAAAACTCTGTTCAAAAATGTTGCTACCGGTGAATCCTGTTACCTTCTGGATCAGCTGATGGGGCTGGAGCATCATGCCAGGATAACCGAAGATGCAGAAGCGAGAATTCTACTGGAAGCATCCGAGAGCAGCTATCGAAAAGGCGGTGCCAGTGCCAGCATAAACGGTGAATCCATAAGCAAAGAAGCTGTAATGAACAAGTTGCACAGGCTGGAGTTCCCTGCCCTGAAGACTGTGGAAAAGAAAGAACTGAGAACACTTTACATAGATGCGGATGAAGACCATGTGGCCCTTCAGTATCTGGAGAAGAAAGGGGATATCAGGAATCCCCGCATAAATACCGTAATGCCCTGGATTATATACGTTTATGAAGGTGTAGAAGGTGATGAGGAAGGACGTCCCCACTTGATAAATCCGAAGTATTTCGGAGGTGTTTATGATGGGCAGGAAGCAGGCGGTAGACTATGGACAGAAGTATTGGAGTATCTGGATGAAGCTTATGATCTGGATGCTGTTGAGAGGATTTATATCAACGGGGACGGAGCAGCATGGATACGCACAGGAGAAAAGATCATTCCGAAGTCCAAGTTTGCCCTTGATAAATATCATATGCATAAATACATCATAGCGGCAACATCCCACCTGGAAGACTCAGCGGAGGATGCCAGGGGTGAAATATACAGAGCCATTCACAGAAAGAAAAAGTGGATGGCAGAGGGAGCCTTTGACCGGATCATAGGAATCACAGACAAAGAAACAAAGCGAAAGGCAGTGGAACAGGCGAAGGCATACATACTGGGGAACTGGTCTGGAATCATGATTGCCATGAAATCCGGGGACAGCAATGTAAGATGTTCCGCAGAAGGGCATGTGAGCCATGTGTACGCAGACAGGATGAGTTCAAGACCATTGGGATGGTGCAGAACCGGGGCAGATAAGATGTCCCGGTTAAGAATCTACCGTCAAAATCAGGGAAATATGCTGGAACTGGTAAGATATCAGAAAAAAGAAATGAAACAGGTATCGGGTGCAGAGGAGATCATCTATTCCGCCACAGAAATGATAAGAATGGAAAAAGCCAACAAACGAAAACTGGGAGTACTGGCAGATCTGCCAGTGTATGACATTCCCTATCCGCAGATCAAAAAGATAGCGGCGCTGAAAAATCACATTTGGGGTTTGTAAAAAGGGACAAAAAGGTTATAATGATGGAGAAAACTTTGATTCTGAAACATATCTCAAGAATGCTCTGTCTATTAATTTCCTACAGTAAATTTACCCGAACATGAAGACAAGAGGGATTGATTTCTCAGTCCCTCTTGTTGTATAATCTATTTAGAAAGGTGGTCGGAAGTGAAAATTCCGATTTGCCCTCAGTTGTTAGATTGAGAATAGCATCCTAAACTTTGCGAGGGTAGAGGATGCTATTTCTTTTTGTTATTATTATCGCCATGTCTGTCAATGTAAGATAAAGCTGCAAAGACAACTAACAACAGAGTAAGTACTTCCATCGTATCCATGGGCATCCCTCCTTTGTGAACCAGAGGGCATTCAACAATCGGAAAATCGCATCCGCTTTCTGTTCGACTATACAAGCATATTATAACATAAATAGAACATATGTTCAATGACTATCTAAAGACATTTCAATCCTAATGCCGGATTTGTGTATTTTCCAAGGCAGTATTTAATGCTATGACATCGTTTTGTTTGTAACCGAAACACAAAAATACATGATATAATGAGCGCAAGTAAGCCAATATGCTTGCATAATTGGCGAACGGCGAATTTGATCATGATCGTTGCGAAGCAACGGTAAGCACCGTAGGTGCGAATCATGATATAATGAGTGCGAGAAAGGAATCACAATATGAAGTGGGTGAAATTCAGAATAAAGACCGTGACAGACGCGGAAGATATTATTATCAGTACCCTGTATGATCTGGGACTGGAGGGTGCACAGATCGAGGACAAGGTGCCTCTGACTGCGATGGAGAAGGAGCAGATGTTCGTGGACATCCTGCCGGACGGACCGGAGGATGATGGCATTGCATACTTAAGCTTTTTCGTAGAGGAAAAAGAAGACGGCAGTCTGGAAGTAGCTGGTGAGAAGACTACCACCGAAGCAGTGCTTGCCGATGTGAAGCAGGAATTGGAAGATTTACGTCAGTTTATGGCTATTGGAGAAGGTTCCGTCGTCGTGGATGAGACGGAGGACATTGACTGGATCAATAACTGGAAGCAGTATTTCCATCAGTTCTATATTGATGACATCCTGGTCATCCCTTCCTGGGAAAATATCAAGCCTGAGGATACCGATAAAATGGTGCTCCATATCGATCCCGGCACGGCGTTCGGTACCGGGATGCATGAGACTACACAGCTGTGTATCCGTCAGCTTCGCAAGTTCATTACCCCAGAGACGGAGCTTCTGGACGTAGGAACCGGCAGTGGTATTCTGGCAATTTTATCTCTGATGTTTGGTGCAAAACATGCTGTGGGAACCGACCTGGATATCTGTGCGGTGGAAGCTGTGGCACAGAACTGTGAAGTGAACGGCATTGATCCGGCACAGTTCGACATGATGATCGGCAACATCATCACCGATAAAGAAGTACAGGACAAAGTGGGGTATGAGTGCTATGATATCGTGGTAGCCAATATCCTGGCAGATGTGCTGGTGCCACTGACTCCCGTGATCGTACATCAATTGAAAAAGGGCGGTATCTACATTACCTCCGGAATTATTGATGACAAGGAGCAGACTGTGGTAGAGGCAGTGAAGGCAGCAGGCCTGGAAGTACTGGAAGTCACTTATCAGGGAGAATGGGTCAGTGTGACCGCAAGAAAAAATTAGAGGATTTTTAACAATGTATCAGTTTTTTGTAGAACCGGAGCAGATCGATGTGGCGGGAAAAAGCGTCATCATCCGGGGGAACGATGTGAATCATATCAAAAATGTACTGCGGATGCGTCCCGGTGAGGAAGTGGCGGTCAGCAACGGAATCGACGGCAGGGAATACCGTTGCGGGATCCTGGCATTGGAGGAAGACTGTGTTCGTCTGGAACTACGTTTTATCAAGGAAGATGGTGTGGAGCTTCCCGCAAAGATCTACCTGTTCCAGGGGCTGCCCAAGGCGGATAAAATGGAACTCATTATTCAAAAAGCAGTGGAACTGGGAGCTTTTCAGGTGATTCCTGTAGCAATGAAACGCTGCGTGGTGAAATTGGATGAGAAAAAAGCGGACAGCAAAATAAAGCGCTGGCAGGGAATTGCGGAGGCAGCAGCGAAACAGAGCAAGCGGGGCGTGATCCCAACGGTAGCTCCGGTGATGAGTTACGCTCAGGCAGTGAAAATGGCATCACAAATGGATCTGAAGCTGGTGCCCTACGAACTGGCAGAGGGAATGGAACAGACGAAGCACCTGATCGAAAGCGTGGAGCCGGGGCAGCAGATCGCTATTTTTATCGGTCCGGAAGGCGGCTTTGACCCAGAGGAGATCCGGACCGCCACAGAGGCCGGAATCCAACCCATTACGCTGGGAAAGAGGATCCTTCGTACAGAGACAGCCGGATTTACGACTATCGCATGGCTGATGTATCAGTTGGAAAATTAACGGATGGGCGGCACAGAGTATCTGCCTTTGGCATATTTTAATCATAAGAAGAATATAGTAACTATTCAGAGTAAACGGAAAGTTTTGAAAGAGCGATCCGGCGAATGGACTTTGAGTAGCTGCTACACAGATAGATAGCAAGGAGAAGAAGAGAATGGAAGTCTATTTGGACAATTCCGCTACGACCAGAACTTTTCCGGAAGTAGCCGAATTGATGACAAAGATCATGTGTGAAGATTACGGAAATCCCTCCAGCCTGCATATGAAGGGAGTGGAGGCAGAGAAATACCTCCGTTATGCCAAGGAGACTCTGGCGAGGATACTGAAGGTGGAGGAGAGAGAGCTTTTATTTACTTCCGGGGGAACAGAATCCGATAATATGGCGTTGATTGGCTGCGCTCTGGCGAATTGCCGTAGAGGCAATCATCTGATCACGACGCAGATCGAACATCCTGCTATCCTGCAGACCATGCGTTATCTGGAGAGTCAGGGGTATCGCGTCACTTATCTGCCGGTGGATCCCTGCGGACGTATCCGGCTGGAAGACTTAAGGAAAGCTATGACACCGGAGACCATCCTGGTATCTATCATGCACACGAATAACGAGGTCGGAGCCCTGCAGCCCATTGAGGAAGCAGGAGCTCTGATCAAACAGATGAACCCGGATACGCTGTTCCATGTGGATGCGGTACAGGGATTCGGCAAATCCAGGATCTATCCGAAAAAGATGCACATCGACCTATTGTCGGTCAGCGGACACAAGATCCATGGACCGAAGGGTGTCGGACTTTTATATGTGGGAGACAAGGTCAAGATCCAACCCATTGTATTCGGGGGCGGACAGCAGCAGAATCTTCGTTCCGGTACGGAAAATGTACCGGGGATTGCAGGACTGGCAAAAGCAGCGGAAATGCTGTACAGTCGTTTCGATGAGGATCATGCGAGACTTTGTGCCTGCAAGAGACGATTTATCGAGGGCGTAAGAGAACTGGATCAGGTGACGGTCAACGGACTTCTGCCGGATGCACCGTACGGTGAGGGGACGGCGGCACACATTGTCAGCGTATCTTTTGCCGGCGTCAGAAGTGAAGTGCTCCTGCATGCACTGGAGGACAAGGGAATCTATGTATCGGCGGGAATTGCCTGCTCCGCACACAACCCGCAGCCTTCCGCTACACTGAAAGCCATCGGTGTCGACAAATCCCTGCTGGATTCCACCATAAGATTCAGCTTTTCCGTATTTACCACGGAAGAAGAGATTGACGTATGCTTACGGGCATTGTACAATATAGTACCTATGTTACGCAGATACAGCCGTAGATAAAACGAGAAAGGAAAAGAACGTGTTTACATCATTTTTGATAAAATATGCCGAGATCGGCATTAAGGGAAAAAACCGTTATTTGTTCGAGGATGCTCTGGTACGCCAGATCAAATACGCACTGAAAAAATGTGAAGGAGAATTCCTGGTGCACAAGACGCAGGGACGTATCTTCGTGGATGCAGAGTCGGAATTCGACTATGATGAAGTGGTAGCGCACCTGCAGAGAGTCTTCGGCATTTCCGGGATCTGTCCGGTGGTGCACGTACAGGATGAGGGCTTCGAGAAGCTGTGTGAGACCGTGATCGATTACATTGCAAAGGTATATCCGGATTGCAATCAGACGTTCAAGGTGGCAGCGAGACGTGCCCGGAAAAATTACCCCAAGGATTCCATGACTATCAACATGGATATGGGAGAAGCTATCCTGAAGGCTTATCCCAATATGAAGGTGGATGTACATCATCCCGATATCATGCTGAACATTGAGATCCGTGAAGAAATCTATATCTATTCCGTGATCCTGCCCGGTCCCGGTGGAATGCCCGTAGGTACCGGCGGCAAGGGAATGCTGCTTCTCTCCGGAGGTATTGATTCTCCCGTGGCCGGTTATATGATCGCCAAGAGAGGCGTCAAGATCGATGCGGTATATTTCCATGCACCGCCTTACACCAGCGAGCGTGCGAAGCAGAAAGTAGTGGATCTGGCGAAGATCGTTGCCCGTTATACCGGACCGATCTACCTGCATGTGATCAACTTTACCGATATTCAGTTATATATTTACGAGAAATGTCCGCATGAGGAACTGACCATCATCATGCGCCGTTATATGATGCGGATCGCGGAACAGATCGCGAAAGAGACGGAATGTCTGGGTCTGATCACCGGTGAGAGCATCGGACAGGTGGCATCCCAGACTATGAATTCCCTGATCGCTACCAATGAAGTATGTGAACTACCGGTATACCGTCCTCTGATCGGATTTGACAAGCAGGAGATCGTAGAAGTATCCGAGAAGATCGGCACTTACGAGACTTCCATTCTGCCCTATGAAGATTGTTGTACCATCTTCGTGGCAAAACATCCCGTGACGAAGCCGAATGTAAAGGTGATCCGCAGACATGAACACAATCTGGATGAGAAGATCGACGAACTGGTGAAGACGGCATTAGAGACCAAAGAACTGATCATTGCGGAAGCATAAGTGCGAATGCAGAGTAACTATTCAGAACCGGGGAAACAGAGGTACTGAATAGTTACTTTTTTGGAATGGCATATAAAAAACACCTCAAGAGGATTGCGTCTCTCAAGGTGTTCTCTGTTTTACTATGTATTCGGACTTCCGAATCGGTAACTTATACCAGATAAGGCTTTAATACTTCCAGAACCTCATCAGCGCCATCCTCTGCATGGATGTTCAGGTCGATAGGCTTGGAAAGATCCAGACTGAAGATACCCATGATGGACTTTGCATCAATTACGTATCTGCCGGATACAAGATCGAAATCATAATCGAACTTAGTAATATCGTTTACGAAAGATTTTACCTTATCAATAGAATTTAAAGAAATCTGAACTGTCTTCATGTTGACTACCTCCTTAATGTGTGTCATACCTTCTGACTTCATATTAATGGCTGAACGACCAAAAGTCAAGACGAAAACAATACAAAAAAAGTGAGGAATCCTATGAAAAGTGTAGCATTACACAACCTTGGATGTAAGGTTAATTCCTATGAAATAGAAGTAATGCAACAAATGTTACAAGAAAAAGGTTATACTATTGTACCATTTGATGAAATCGCGGATATTTACATTGTAAATACCTGCACAGTTACCAATATTGCAGACCGGAAAAGCCGACAGATGCTTCATCGTGCGAAGCAGAAAAATCCGGCGGCACTGGTAGTGGCAGTGGGTTGCTATGTGCAGACCGGAAGGGAAGATGTGGAGCAGGATCCCTGCATTGATCTGGCGATCGGCAACAACCGCAAGAAGGATCTGGCCTCCATTCTGGAGGAATATTTACGGGATCTGGAACAGGAAGATGCGGTGGCGGAGAATGCAGAAAATGCCGGACATGGTGTGGACAAGACTATGCATGACACTACTGTCATAGATATTAACCATACCGCAGAATACGAAGAAATGACTCTGAAACAGACGGCGGAGCACACTCGTGCCTATATTAAAATTCAGGACGGATGCAATCAGTTCTGCTCTTACTGTGTCATCCCCTATGCCAGAGGCAGAGTCCGCAGCCGCAGGGCGGAAGATATCATCCGGGAGATCACTGGCATGGCGAAGAACGGTTACCGGGAGATTGTACTGACAGGTATCCATATCAGCTCCTACGGCATTGATTTCGACGAGGAAGCCTGGAAGCGGGGAGAAAGTGTCTCCGTATTAAAAGAAGACGAGGAAAGAAGAGATTATTCCGGCAGCAGCAAGCTGATCGATCTGCTGGAACGGATTCACGACATTGAAGGAATCGAGAGGATCCGCATCGGTTCCCTGGAACCCCGCATCGTCACAGAGGAGACCGCAGCAAGAATGGCACTGCCGAAGCTGTGTCCCCATTTTCATCTGTCCTTACAGAGCGGCTGTGATGCGACACTGCGCCGTATGAACCGTAAGTACACTTCCGAAGAATATGCGGAAAGCGTAGCACTGCTCCGCAAGGTGTTTGATCATCCGGCCATTACTACGGATGTCATCGTTGGATTCCCCGGGGAGACCGAGGAAGAGTTTACGCAGACAAAGCAATTTTTAGACAGGATTCAATTCTTCGAGATGCATATTTTCAAGTATTCCAAGCGGGCAGGTACCAGAGCGGCCGTGATGTCTCACCAGGTGCCGGATCCCGTGAAAACCACAAGAAGCGGAGAACTTCTGGCTATGGAGAAAGAGCAGTCGAAGCGATTCCGGGCGCATTATCTGGGCAGGGAAGCGGAGGTGCTGCTGGAGGAGATAAAGGAGCTGGACGGAGTGGAATATCTACTGGGACATACAAGAGATTATGTGAAAGTAGCGGTTCCCCTGGCAGAGAACGGCGAAAAAGCGGTGACCAATACCGTAGTGCGCGGCACGGTGGAAGGATTTGTAAATGATGAGATTCTGTTGTTATCACCCCTTGAATTTTCAAAGTAAATGCGGTAATATAAGGCATAACGGAAAATTTGCGACTATTCAGAGCTGCACAGCAGCGGTTTTGCGAATGGGGCTCTGAATAGTTACAGAAATTGCATTAAGGCAGAATAAGAGGATCGTATGCAGGACTTAGGAAATACACAATACTTCAAGGTAGAGACAGAACCTGAGACCGGCGTAAAGCTGGTGCTCTCTACCGTATATGAGGCACTGACAGAGAAGGGATATAACCCTGTGAATCAGATCGTTGGTTATATTATGAGTGGAGACCCCACTTATATTACCAGCCATAAGAATGCCCGCAGCCTGATCATGAAGGTGGAGCGGGATGAATTGGTAGAAGAACTGCTCACGGAGTATATCAGGACCAAACACTGGAAATAATCACAACTATCAGGAGGACCCACATGCGTATCATGGGTTTGGATTTCGGCTCACGTACCGTGGGCGTGGCGATCAGCGACAGTCTGCTCTTAACTGCGCAGGGTGTGGAGATCATTCGCCGCAAAGAAGAAAATAAATTACGACAGACGCTGGCCCGGATCGAGGAACTGATCGTCGAGAACGAAGTGGACGAGATCGTTCTGGGACTTCCCAAGAACATGAACGATACCGAGGGTGTCCGCGTGGAACTGACCAAAGAGTTCAAGGAGAAGCTGGAACGCAGGACCGGTCTGCCCGTGTACTTCTGGGATGAGAGACTGACTACCGTAGCTGCGGACAAGGCAATGATGGAAGCGGGGATCCGTCGCGAGAACCGCAAGGATTACGTGGATATGATCGCAGCAACCCTGATCCTGCAGGGATATCTGGATCGCAGGAACAATGAGAAGAAAAAGGAATCAGAATGAGTAAATTGGAAAAGATCACATTTCGTCCGGAGGGCGAAGAACCTGTAGAATTTTATGTACTGGAACAGACCAGGATCGGTGGACACAATTACATCCTGGTAACCGATGTGGAAGAGGGAGACGGAGATGCCCTGATCCTGAAGGATATGTCTCAGGATGGTGAAGAAGAGAGCATTTATGATGTAGTCTCCGATGATGAAGAACTGGAAGCGGTATCCGGAGTATTTGCGGATATGCTGGAGGACATTGATTTAATTTAATTTTAGATAAATACAGGCGGTCCTGCGAGAAGGACGGTCTTATATTTATATATGATTTGTATGATTGGCAGAGAGGGATATTGGAGGCTTTGCCGATTTCGACATATAATGGATTTTATGCCAAAAGTGACAGGGAATACACGAAGGGCATGAGAAAAAACCGTTATTTTGATGAAATCGTAAGATCTGGGATATCTGATTTTCACGGGAGTTTTCGAGAAGAGAGCCGTGAAAACGGGAGGTAAATCACAGGTCTTTCTTTGCAGAGCATAACAATCCATTCTAACGCCGGGATACATACACTAAGAACAGTTGTATAGACGTATAGAATTTGGAGGTAATTTCGTTGAAAAAGAAAAAAGAGAATAGTAACGCTTCAGGCCTGAAGATCATTCCTTTGGGCGGTCTGGAGCAGATCGGTATGAACATTACTGCCTTCCAGTATGAGGACAGTATTATTGTGGTGGACTGCGGACTGTCTTTCCCTGCGGATGATATGCTGGGAATCGATCTGGTCATTCCCGATGTAACATATCTGAAGGATAATATCGATAAGGTAAAGGGATTTGTCATCACTCATGGACATGAGGATCATATCGGAGCACTGCCCTATGTGTTGCGTGATATCAATGTGCCCATCTACGCAACCCGTCTGACCATGGGGATCATTGAGAACAAGCTGACAGAGCATAATCTCATGAAGAAGACCAAACGCAAAGTGGTGAAGTTCGGTCAGTCCATCAATCTGGGTGATTTCCGTGTGGAATTCATCAAGACGAATCACAGCATCGTAGATGCCGCAGCACTGGCAATTTATTCCCCTGCCGGTATCGTGGTACACACCGGAGACTTCAAGGTAGACTACACTCCGGTCTATGGAGATGCCATTGATTTACAGCGTTTTGCCGAGATCGGTAAAAAGGGTGTACTGGCACTGATGTGCGATTCCACCAATGCCGAGCGTCCCGGTTTTACCCCTTCCGAGAAGACCGTAGGTAAGACGTTTGATACCTTATTTGAAGAACATAAAAATACCAGAATTTTTGTGGCGACTTTCGCATCCAATGTGGATCGTGTACAGCAGATCATCAACACAGCCTATAAATTTGGCCGTAAAGTAGCTGTGGAAGGCCGCAGTATGGTGAATATTCTGGATACCGCCATCAAGCTGGAGTGCATTAATATTCCCGAAAACACTCTGGTGGATCTGGATCAGATGAAAAATTATCCCGATGAACAGCAGGTGATCATCACCACCGGAAGCCAGGGCGAGAGTATGGCAGCCCTGTCCCGTATGGCCAACAACATGCACCGCAAGATCACCATCGGCGCGGGAGATACGGTTATTTTCTCCTCCAACCCGATCCCTGGAAATGAGAAGTCGGTTACCAAGATCATCAATGAATTGCTTCGCAAGGGCGCAGATGTTATTTTTCAGGATGCCCATGTATCCGGACACGCCTGTCAGGAAGAGATCAAGCTGATCTACACGCTGATCCATCCGAAGTATGCGGTGCCCGTGCATGGTGAATATAAACACCTGAAAGCACAGGCTAAGATCGCAGAGAGCCTTGGTATCAGCAAGGACAATATTTTCATCCTCTCTTCCGGAGATGTACTGGAAGTCAGCGAGGAACAGGCGAAAGTTGCCGGAAGGGTACCCGTCGGTGCGATCCTGGTAGACGGACTGGGTGTCGGTGATGTAGGAAATGTGGTCCTCAGAGATAGACAGCACCTGGCAGAAGATGGTATTATGATCGTGGTTATGAGTCTGGATAGGGCCAGTGGTGAGCTGGTAGCCGGTCCGGATATCGTATCCAGAGGTTTTGTATATGTGAAGGAATCCGATGAACTGATCGAGGAAGCACGCCGCACTGTGGATGATGCACTGCAGGCATGCCTGGATAAGGGAATTACGGATTGGGGCAAGCTGAAGACCACCACCAAGGATGTTCTCAGTGATTATGTGTGGAAGAAGACTAAGAGACGTCCCATGATCCTTCCCATCATCATGGAAGTGTAGCAGGTTAATGATAGCCGGAAAGGTCATAAGCAGATGAAGATTACATCGGACGAAAATGTGAATCAGGCCGTAGAACAGATGGTACAGGCGATCCGCAATACGGATGCGTACCTGGAGTATCGCAGACAACTGGGTCGTATAAAGGAGCAGCCGGAATTAAAAAAGCAGATCGATGACTTCCGGACAAGGAACTTTGAATTACAGACCAGCAAAGATACCAATTTCGACAAGATCGATCAGTTCACCAGAGAGAATGAAGCATTTCGCGAGAATCCGCTGGTGTCTGATTTCCTTGCTGCGGAACTGGCCTTCTGCCGTATGATGCAGGAGATCGGACTCTATGTCACCGATCAGATGAAGTTCGAGTAAGAAAGGGCATAAGATATGAAGACAGCAAATTTGGCGGGTGCCGTATTGGGCACAATCTTAAAAGTAGTATTTGTGGTGGTTGTAGTATATCTGGTCTACACGGGAGCATCCACCTGCTATGACTACGGTTATCGTATTTTCACAGAACCGGCGGTCTCTGCCGGAGAGGGACGTAAGATCACCGTAACCCTGACCTCGGACATGTCCGCAACGGAGATCGGTACGGTCATGCAGGAAAAGGGCCTGACACGTGACGGCAGACTGTTCGCATTACAGTATCTCTTATCTGAGTATAAAAAGGATTGGAAACCCGGAACTTATGAACTGAGTACTGCCATGACCGCAGAGGAAATGATGGAAGTCATGGCTGGACAGACGGAAAGTACGGAAGAAGAATCCGTTGAGACCATAGATAACGGCAGCGCACTGACCGGCGAGACACAACCGCTGGAACCCGTTGCACAATAAAAACGGACAATAGAAACGGGGAGTATTATGATCATAGACGAGAGAATGTCCGCATTTATCGATTCTCTGGACAGCGGGAATCCCGCATGGCTGAATGAAATTGAAAAATATGCGTTGGACACGCAGGTTCCGATCATACGCAGATCTATGCAAAGCCTGTTAAAATTTTTACTGACATACACAAAGCCGAAGAGCATCCTGGAAGTCGGGACTGCTATCGGCTTTTCTGCGTTACTTATGAGTGAATATGCGCCGGCGGATTGCCATATCACAACCATAGAAAAATATGAAAAACGAATCCCCATAGCCAGAGAAAATTTTGATAAATATGGAAGAGAAGACAAAATCACTCTTTTGGAAGGCGATGCCACAGAGATACTGAAAGAATTGGATGGTACTTACGATGTGATCTTCATGGATGCGGCCAAGGGGCAATATATCAATTTCCTGCCGGATATCCTGAGACTTCTGTCTCCGGGCGGTCTGCTGATCTCGGATAATGTATTACAGGACGGAGATATCATAGAATCCCGATTTGCAGTCACCAGACGTAACCGTACGATCCATGCGAGAATGCGGGAATATTTATACGAATTAAAACATCATCCCGAACTGGAGACAGTGATTCTGCCCGTGGGGGATGGTGTGACGCTGAGCACGAAAGTAGTAAGGAATGAGGAGAACAGGTAAGATGAGGAAAAAAGCGGGAATTCTGACAGTTGCTTTTATAGTGCTGCTGTGTATGTTCTGTGTATGGCCGTTTGCACTGGTACGAAAGGATACAAAATGCGAAACTCGGTCGACAGCATATTTGTTTACCAATCAGGAACAATTAGACAATACACAAATGGAGCAGACTTTTATTGCACAAGAATCGGTGTTACGCAAAGTCGGCTTTGCAGTACATTTTACCGGTGAAAAATGTGATGCCGTATTTCAACTGAAGGACAAAGAAGAAAAAGTTCTCACAGAGCGATCGGTTCAGCTGGAGGCAGGAGATAGTGACAGATATTGCTATGTAGATGCCGGGATCCGGTTAAAGAAGGGGAACGAATATCGATGGAGCCTGGAGGTACAGAATGCGGAACAGGTACAAAGCGGATTCCTGTATACTGCGGACGGAGAAATCAGTGCGGCCGGAAACGAAAATCTGTATGTGGACGGAGTTCTGTATGAGGGGCAGGCTGTTACAAGCTATACCTACGGAGAACCTTTAAATGCTGTTAATATTTTATGCCTGTGGGCATTTGTGCTAATGGCAGGAAGCTGCATTTTGGAAATCATAACAAAGAAGCAGGAAAACAATGTGCTGAAAAAGGCGGAGGAGCTTCTGGAGAAATACCAGAATATTATTTTGGCAGCGGAAATCCTTATCGTTACAGCACTGGTGGTGAGAAGCTGCTTTA
>ERZ779980.126-NODE-126-length-14236-cov-2.44052_pt1 | contig 14236 bp, 11 predicted proteins | sample MGYA00511937_ERZ779980 | MGnify/ENA primary metagenome ERZ779980 (study PRJEB29588, sample SAMEA2144588) | human gut metagenome | biome: human gut; feature: human-associated habitat; material: faeces | place: Denmark | collected 2008/2010 ... | reverse complement strand
CGCGTATCCGATGCGGCGGCATGCCTCCTGCGCAAGCTCGACATCCACGCCTGCAAATTCACCATCCTCGTTGATATAATTAAACGGTTCATAGCTGTCACTGCCAATCACCAACTGCGGCAGTTTTGACGACTGCTGTGTGCCTTCTGTCGCGGTTGATCCACAGCCCGCAAGCAGTACACACCCCGTCATACATGTAGCTATAATCTGACGAAGTTTCTTCATTCTCATTGGTTCTCCCCCTCTTTTTTCTCCCTACAATATTTTCTTATCATCGCGAACATCTTCTGCTCATCGAGTGGCTTTGACAAATGTTCACTCATCCCCGCTTCTTTGCTCTGCTGGATATCGTCCGCAAATGCATTTGCTGTCATCGCTATGATCGGAATCGTCGCTGCATCTGGTCGATGCATCGCACGGATCTGCTGCGTTCCCTGAAAATCCTGCATTGTATTATCTTTACTATTATCCCCTTTTTCTGTCTCTGGCGCAAGTAAAAATCGAAACTCGATTGTAAAGGTCGTCCCCACGCCCTCTTCACTTGTAAAAGAAATCGTTCCACCAGCTCTTTCGCGATGGAAAGTCACACCGGCTGCGGCTGCCTGCGTCTCAACAAGCTCTCCCATCGTCTCTCCGCCATGCAGATGAACTCCAACACTCTCTGGAATGATCTGATATTATTTTTCTATGTATTCGGTGTTTTTTCGTGCATATCGATAATGAATCATATGAAAAAATGATACAAACAGCAAATACAACAAAACCGCGTACGCCATTGTCGTTGTACGATATGTAAACATTTCGCCCGACGTATAAAATACATACAAATGATTGTCCTTGTAGCTCCGACGCATGACATACCATGTCTGTCCGTCCGACTTTATCTTCTGCATCGTATTATCCGTCCCAGCCCTGTTTTTCCGCTGTCTCTACGACTGTTCCTGAAATGGATTTATTTTTCTTTGTTTCATCATTGCTATTTATGATAGAAGCACCATCAGTGATAATGATGGTCGCCTCCATCGTAAAGTTATTTCCTGATAATAACGTATCTAACGATAATTCGTTATCTACTTCCTTATAGCCGGTGACATCCTCATAACAAAGCACCAATCCCGGCTGATCTTTCCGCGCCACAACCGCATACGCATAGGTTTTCCCATCCATCTCCGCATGCGAGAGCACCGATTTATTTTTTTATGTAAGAATTTCCCGAACTTCCGTGGTTGACAAATAATCCTTCCACATGGAATACTGGTTCGTGTCCGACTCTCCGACCGCATTCAGGTTCTTATCTTACATGTTGCATTACAGTATAAACATCAAATCTCCATAAGAAGGCATTGGCCACATCTCCTTATCGACGATCATCTCCAATGCGTCGACTGGAGTACGAAGTTCTGTCATGGCTGGCATGATCACATCCAGACAATATCTTGCACGTTCCGGACCTTCTTCCTTCTTCTCGATCTCAGCTGTTACCTCTGCCAGATGATTAAGTGCCTCGTAGCTTTCTGCAAGCAGGGCTGATGTCTTCTCCAGAAGCTTCTCCTGTACGCTTACATTGTAAGTCTTGCCAGCTGCACGTACCTGGTTGACAGATTCTGCAAGTACGGTTGTGTATTTGACAACCGCTGGAATGATCTGCTTCGTTGCCATATCGATCATCGTTCTTGCCTCAATGTTGATTGCCTTCGCATAAATCTCATACTGGATCTCCGCTCTTGCCTCAAGCTCTGCCTTTGTAAATACCTTGAAATGCTCAAACATATCAATGGCTGCATCCGTCGTAAGCGCCGGGATTGCATCGACCATTGTCGGAAGGTTTGGAAGTCCTCTGCGCTTTGCTTCCTCCTGCCACTCCTTGGAATATCCATTTCCGCTGAAGATGATACGCTTATGCTTTTCTGTATATTCTACAATCAGCGCGTTTAACTCTTTGTCGAAATCCTCTGCCTTCTCCAGTCTGTCGCAGGCCTCTTCAAATGCCTCCGCTGCGATCGTGTTTAAAACGACGTTGCAGTTTGACAGAGAATCCTGGGAACCAAGCATACGGAACTCGAACTTATTTCCTGTAAAAGCAAACGGTGATGTACGGTTACGGTCAGTTGCGTCCTTGCGGAAATCTGGAAGCGTTGTAACACCCGTTGCAAACTTCTCACCCTTGATACTATGGGTTGCCTCTCCATTCTTCAGAATCTGGTCAAGCACATCCTCGAGCTGGTCGCCAAGGAATACGGAGATGACCGCTGGTGGTGCTTCATTGCCACCCAGTCTCTGATCGTTTCCGACATCGGCTGCAGATACACGAAGCAGATCTGCATGCTCATCAACCGCCTTTAAGATACATGCAAGTACAAGAAGGAACATTTTATTCTCATGTGGATTCTTGCCTGGATCAAGCAGATTAACTCCATCGTCAGAAGTGAGTGACCAGTTGTTGTGCTTACCGGAACCGTTTACCCCTGCAAACGGCTTCTCGTGAAGCAGGCAGCGCATACCATGACGACTTGCAACCTTCTTCAAAATACGCATCATGATCTGGTTGTGATCCTGTGCGATATTGACCGGTGCATAGATCGGAGCCAGCTCGTGCTGTGCCGGAGCAACCTCGTTGTGCTGTGTCTTCGCAGCGACGCCAAGCTTCCAGCACTCCTCATTGACTTCCTTCATATATGCACTGACACGCTGACGGATCGTACCAAGATAATGGTCATCCATCTCCTGTCCCTTTGGTGGCATCGCACCAAACAATGTACGTCCAGTGTAGATCAGGTCCTTACGCTTTAACCATTTTTCTTTATCAACAAGGAAATATTCCTGTTCGGCACCAACGGATGGTGTCACACGTTTTGCAGTTGTATTTCCAAATAATCTTAAGATACGGAGTGCCTGCTTATTAACTGCCTCCATCGAACGAAGCAATGGTGTCTTCTGATCGAGTGCCTCGCCAGTGTACGAACAGAATGCGGTTGGAATACAAAGGATCCCGCCTGCAGAGTCATGACGTACAAACGCTGGAGATGTACAATCCCATGTCGTATAACCTCTTGCCTCAAATGTCGCACGAAGTCCGCCGGATGGGAATGAAGATGCATCTGGCTCTCCCTGGATCAGCTCCTTACCGGAGAACGATAACAATACCTTTCCATTTTCCTTCGGTGCTGTGATAAATGCATCATGCTTTTCAGCAGTCACACCGGTCATCGGCTGGAACCAGTGACTGAAATGTGTTGCCCCTTTCTCGATCGCCCACTCCTTCATCTCGTGGGCTACCACATCCGCGATCTCCAATGACAATTCCTTGCCCTCTTCAATCGTCTCCTTGAGTTCTTTGTAAACCTTCTTCGGAAGTCGTTCTTCCATGACCGCGTCGTTAAATACGTCACAGCCAAACAGCTCTGTTACGTTTACATTTTCTTCCATGTTGTCTTCTAAACCTGTCCTTTCACGTTTCCTTAATTAATTTTGAAAGTTCTCCCCTTGTATTATTATTTTTTTTATAGTATATTTTATGAAGTTTGCTTTGTCAAACAATATAATAGGTAAAATGCCGCTATTTTGAATCATCTGGCGGCATTTTTATTAAGGAGGGAAAATATATATGCAGCGAGAATCTTTCAAATCCCGCCTTGGTTTTCTGCTTGTATCGGCAGGATGTGCCATCGGTATTGGAAATGTGTGGCGTTTTCCATATGTTGCAGGGGAAAACGGAGGCGGTCTTTTTGTGCTCTTTTACCTGATCTTTCTGGTAATTATGGGGCTCCCGGTTTTAACAATGGAGTTTGCAGTCGGACGTGCGAGCCGCAAGAGTGCGGTGCTTGGATACAAGGCACTCGAAAAGCCCGGCAGCAAATGGCATATCCACGGCTGGTTTGCCATGGCTGGATGCTATCTGCTGATGATGTATTACACAACCGTATCCGGCTGGATGCTTTCATATTTTTATAAGTTTGCAACCGGCGCATTTCATTCCGGTATGGACACAGACGCAACTTCTTCCGTGTTCACCGATCTGCTCGGTGATCCGCTTCAGATGACGATCTGGATGGTCATTATCGTAGTCGCAGGATTTCTCATCTGCAGCCGCGGCTTGCAGAACGGATTGGAACGGATCAGTAAGTTCATGATGCTGGCATTGCTTGCACTGATCGTGATCTTAGTTGTACATAGTCTGACATTATCCGGTGCAAAGGAAGGCCTGAAGTTCTACCTTGTACCAAATGCAAAAACCGTATCCGAGGTCGGTCTTCGAAATGTGATCTCTGCGGCTATGAACCAGTCGTTCTTCACTCTGAGTCTGGGTGTTGCGGCAATGGAGATCTTCGGAAGCTACATGAGCAAAGACAATACGCTTGCCGGGGAGGGCGTCCGTATCTGTGCTCTCGATACATTTGTTGCAATCATGGCAGGACTGATCATCTTCCCGGCATGCTTCAGCTATGGCGTGGAAGTCGGTGCCGGTCCAAGTCTGATCTTCGTCACACTGCCAAATGTATTTGTAAATATGGCAGGCGGCAGGATCTGGGGAACGCTGTTCTTCCTGTTCATGACATTTGCCAGCTTCTCGACGGTTATCGCCGTGTTCGAGAACATCATTTCGTTCTGTATGGATATGTTCCATATCAGCCGGAACAAAGCGTCACTCATCAACTGTGTTATCATTCTGATCGCGAGCATGCCTTGTGTCCTTGGCTACAACGTATGGAGCAATGTGCATCTGATCGGCGGTCGTGACGTACTTGACACGGAAGACTTCTTAGTTAGCAACCTGCTTTTGCCGCTTGGTTCACTCGTCTATCTGTTGTTCTGTGTTACCAAATGGGGATTTGGATTTGATAACTACATCGAAGAGGCAAACACCGGAAAGGGGCTTAAAATCAGCCGGAAATTAAAGCCGTATTTCCAGTTTATACTGCCGGTTTTGATTCTGATCATTCTGATTCAGGGATTGCTGTAGCCGGATCCGGGGAGATCGTTATACTATATTTTAGATAAAGCGAAAAGGATTTTACTGATATGGAAAAGCTCAAATATATAAAACCGAAACTTTTTAGCACTATGAAAACATATACAAAGGAACAGTTTGTGAAGGATATCGTCGCAGGTATCATCGTGGCGATCATCGCACTGCCTTTGTCGATTGCACTTGCCATTGCCTCCGGTGTCAATCCGGAGCAGGGTCTGTACACCGCCATCATCGCAGGATTCTTCATCTCCCTGCTCGGTGGCAGCCGCGTGCAGATCGGCGGTCCGACCGCAGCATTCGTTGTTATCATCTACGGCATCATCGCCCAATATGGCATGACCGGACTTACAATCGCTACTTCTTTGTCCGGCATCATCATGATCATCATGGGACTGTGCCATTTCGGCAATCTGATCAAATTTATCCCGAAGACAATCACGGTCGGCTTTACATTTGGTATCGCCATCGGCATCTTTGCCGGACAGCTCAAGGACTTCTTCGGTCTGTCCATGGGAGCTGTGCCATCCGAATTTGTTGATAAATGCGCTGCCTATGCGAAAGCATTTCACACAATTGACTGGATGACGTTCGGTATCGGTATGCTCGCGCTGCTGATCCAGATCTTCTGGCCGAAGGTATCTGCGAAGATTCCGGGCAGCTTAATTGCAATTCTCGTAACCACACTGATTGTCCAGCTTGGCAAGCTTCCGGTTGCTACGATCGGCGATCTGTACACGATTAAGGCAGGCTTCCCGAAATTCGCCGCCCCACAGCTTTCGTTCGCCCTCGTAAAAGAACTGATCTCACCGGCATTTACAATTGCAATTTTAGCTTCGATCGAATCGCTGCTTTCCTGTGTTGTATCCGATGGTATGATCGGTGGACATCATCGCTCGAATGCGGAGTTAGTCGGTCAGGGTGTCGGTAACATCATGTCGTCTCTCTTCGGCGGTATCCCGGCAACCGGAGCGATAGCCAATGTCAAAAACGGCGGACGTACCCCGATTGCCGGTATCGTCCATGCGATCACCCTGCTGTTGATCCTGCTGTTCCTGATGCCGTATGCATCTATGATCCCGATGACCTGTCTTGCCGCAATCCTGATTATGGTTGCCTACAACATGAGCGGCTTCAAGACATTTGGCCACATGATCAAAACCGCACCAAAAAGCGATATTCTTGTCCTGATTACCACTCTGCTTCTGACGGTATTCTTCGATCTGGTTGTGGCTATCGAGATCGGTATGGTCATGGCAGCATTCCTGTTCATGAAGCGAATGTCCGATGTCGGTGAAGTGAAACCATGGATCTACAAGGAGGATCTGGACAAAAATGAGATCTCCGAGCACACGGACCTGAAGAATGTGCCGCATAACACAATGGTATATGAAATTCTCGGTCCGATGTTCTTTGCAGAGACAAATGACTACCTTGCATTTACAAACGAAAAACACAAGAATGTTCTGATTCTTCGTATGCGTGATGTTCCGGCGATGGATATCACCGGGCTGGAATCGCTGGAAGAAGCATACAAGACATGCCAGAAGAAGGGCATCCATTTACTGCTTTCCCACGTGAACGAGCAGCCACGCCATGTGATGGAGAAGGCCGGCTTCGTAGAAAAACTGGGCGAAGAGAACTTCTGTGAGAACATCGATGTTGCATTAGCAAAAGCGGCAACGTTTGATAATTAAACATTCTGCTTACCATAACAAAAAGCCCCGATTGCGTCTGTGGATATATTTCCAATCACACCGGACTGCAGCAGGGGCTTTTGTATTATATAATTGCTTTGGTCTTCTCCATCACATCCTGCAGGATTTTCAGATTCTGCAACGTATCCTCAGTCTCCAGTGAATGGTTGGCATTCTCGTAGACATGCATCGGAACGCCCTGCGCTTCACTCATCCGGATCACCGCAGGCACATCGCTCCACGGATCAGCCGTTCCGATAAATGCAGCCGCATGCTTCGGTGCGAAGGTGTAGGTTGCCTCAAGCGGCGTGTATAAGATATGTCGAAGATCTGCTGCCATTCCCGCTTCTTCAAGCTTCTGTGCATAGGCAGATGCGATAATCGTGCCAACGCTCTTCGATACAAACAACACTTCTGCATACGCTGTAAAATCAACCTCGGCAAGCTGTTCTTCCGCCTGCGCATACAATGCATGGAAAGCTGCCTCCATCTTCTCTTTGTTCCCGCGGATATTCCCCGCCTGATAATCGTATTTCAACGCAATCTGTTCATAGCCTGCCTCGCCAGCCAGCTTCCGGCTGTAATATAGGAGCGGCTTGTCCGCATGATACCCGATTCCCGGAAAAAATATTGCTAATTTCTTCATATATTTGTTCCTCGTTTTTCATTTTGATTTGGTATTAGAACTTCCCATCCGCATCCGGAATTGACGGATCTTCGTTCAGAATTGTTTCGTTCTCAAACAAAGGATGCCATTCCAGTTTTTTGTATGTAAATGACGCTTTATACGTCTCAAACTCCGAAGCGGAAACCTCCTGATAATAACCACTATAGTTTTCATCCCTCATCTGTCTTAGCAGAAAATCATAATCATAATTATCATAATTGACCGCTCCATCCGAACCGCCATGCACATACCATGTAGTGGCAATTACCTTGTAATATTTTTCACCACCACCTGTATCGATCTTCAAATATCCCACACCTCCGCTAGACTCGTTATCCATATAATCTGAAATCAGTTCAAATCGGCTGTCTACTTTATCATACAAAAACTCTTTTGCCTGATCCGACAGATACAGATCCTTTTGGTAATATGTAACGATTCCGTCAATGTCATCCCGTTCATAGGTGTGTCGTATTTCAATCTGTCTTGTCTCACTGTTCCAATATCCAAAGTAAATGTCTTCCATGCCATCTCCATTGATATCCGCCACGGCATAAAAACAATTCTTCCGCTCATATGGAGCCAAAGACTCGCCAACCTCCGCGTCGTCTCCCCGTGTACCACTTCCAGTTGTACGATAACTATCTACATTTTGACGCGTCTCTTCCAATTTCAAGTCAACCCAAGAAACCTCTTCAGTTGTTACCTCCTGTACGGGTGCCGGTCCATCCTCCCACATAAGCGCTCCACTGCCATTCTCTTCTTCTATTGCTACAATGTGTTTTTCCGGTTTTGCCGATGCATGATGGATTCCCAGCCCGATTCCTACAACCGCTGCCACTCCGACGACTCCAACTGCCACTTTTCCGCCAACCGTACCAAGGAATTTTGCAATCCCATGCGCGGATGCTTTTGCTGCTGCACCTGTAGCTCCACCTGCCTGTCCGGTTACCGCTGCACCTGCAGCACTCCCGGCCTGTCCTGCCGCGGTTCCTGCAATACCACCTGCCTGTCCGATTACCGCAGATGTTCCTGCCACGCCACCAGCCTGTCCGACCATCGCGATTGCACCAGCCGCACTTCCTGTGATTCCAACATGCGCGATGCCCGTCACCTTTCCAATATAATTCTGAAACAAAATATACAACCAAGGTGTATCCCTCAAGCTGAATTTATGCGAATTCTCCTGCTGTACCGCATATGCTGGTGCCTGCACAAGCTCAGTGATTGCAGAAAGCATGGCTGTACGTGTCTGTCCAAGTGTATGCTTTACCACCCGCGTTGTACATCCCGTTTTTTCTACGATCGCAGGTACGCTCTCGCCAAAATAATAATACGACTGGAATACGACCTTTTCCATCGGTGATAACGCCTCGATCACAGCCTGCACATGCTCTGTAAATACGCGATCCTCAGATAAATCCTCCGTAATCGCAAGGGCTTCATCCTCCGCTGCATAATCATAGAACGGCATATCCAAACTGCTATCTGCCGATTCCATAGTCTGTGCATTTACAGAATCCATCTCTGGCTGCATATCAGAGCTTCCTGCCTGTACTGCGTTTCCCTTTAAGTACTCCAAAGTTTCCTCATTTGCAAGTTTTGCACTCCACGCATAAAATGCCTCCGTCTGCGGAAGCGTCTGTACATTCGCATAGATTTTCTCATATACCTTCGGCATCAGCTCTGCCGCAGTCTTCTCATCCGGAATAATCGTATGCAGCATCGTATAGACCGTCTGCGATGTCGCATAATAAAAGCTCTCATATCCGCTGAAATCTCCAGACTGAAATTTCTCAATTTGTTCTGTAATAATTGGTTCCATCTGTACTCCCTTTACTTCCCATCACCTTCAACGGTCCGATCACATAGGTAAGTGCACCCATATAGATCACCATCCCATGTTCACATTCTACCACACTTCCAGGCTCCGGGTTTGCTAATTTCGTCCGGGTATCTCCATCCACGATCAGGAACTTGCTGCAGCCACGCGAATCCATCGCCCGCCACGGCGCATCATAGTACCGCGTCCGGAAGAACGCCCACACCGTTGCCGGACTTACGACCGCATCCTCGCCGCCACCGAAGACGAACACATCCCCCGACGAAACCATCACCGGCTTGACGCGCCCATGCAGCCCGGAAGATAATTTCTTCCAATTGCGGATCGTACCATTCTTCGGGTTTTCATCCATGTAAAACCAGATACCGTCCATATTCTGAAACCGCCCATGCCTACGGCTGATTGTCGTTGCATGCATCGGGATATCCGGTGTATGCTCCTTCGACATCCGTCCAACCTCCCAGACAACCTGATTGTCCAGCAAATAGATATTCAATTGTCCATTTTCAATTACGATTAAATTATTTTCCATCCTACCATATATCCGTATCGAGATCCGGAAGCTCCGCGAGAAATGCGTCGATCTCCGGCAGGTCAAGCTCCAGCAGCACCTTACGCGCATAGCGGCATAACTCATCTGGATCAAACTCCTCCGATTCCGTATCAAGCATATTGTTCAACTCCGCATCATCCAGAATAAACAGGATCACACTTTCGAACAGGTTCTTCGCACACAAAGGTTCCATATGTGCCAGCGTGAGCATCTCGTCGATCTGCTCATGATCCATGCTCAGATGCAGTCCCAGCGAGATGATCTTGTTCCGCGTCGGATACCATTTGTTCTGTCGTATCGCGGACACACACTGCCGCAGCGATGAAGACCAGCCCTGTCCCTCTGCCAGATTCGCCACACTCGACGAATACCGCTGGTAATTGATCGTCACATACATTTTCACATAGGCATAGAACTTCTGATATGCTGAGGAAAAGGTTGCGATATTGTCATAGATAAACTGCGTCAGGGCATCTGCATCCTCTACCTGTGATAGCCGTTCTGCAAACTGTGCCGTATTGATATCCGGGATTTCCATATCCGCATCCGCCGCCATGTTCTCCTTAATCTGCGACAATATGTAATCATAGGCGGTCAGTCCATACGCTTCCCCGCGCTTTTCAGATGCACTGTTTCCGAAACCATCCATTTCAACCCTGTGGTTTAACACATAGATACACACGCAGTCTTCCAAGCTCTTCGAATAAAGCTCCGGGTACTGCCCGTATCGCCGCAGAAGCTGGTTCATCTTCTCTAAGTCATACTCCGCTGCCATACCGATTCGAAGAAATGTCTCGCGGTTCTTCGGGATCGCGCCCTTGCACCATTTGTCGACCGACACCCGGCTCACGCGGCACCGCTTCGCAAATGCAGACTTCGTAAGCCCGCTCTCTGCAAGGATTTCCTGCATCTTCTGTATCCACAGCTCCTGCTGTGACTGTAGCAACGGAAAGAACCGCGCTTTCAGTTCTTCGAGGTCCTCACATCTTCCGATCTCTTCTCTTATAAATCTTGTCTCATAATCATTTTCTTCCATACATCATCCTGTGAGATGCCTGTCACAGGCATCCGTTTACTCCATCGACTGTTCCTTGTACGCCTTACGGATCGGAATAATTGGCAACGCCATAAATACGAAAATCGAAATAAAAAATGCAACCAGACCGGTCACGATATCATACGGAAACGGCAGAATGATCCAGCCCCATTTTGCAATCTTTCCCGCCATCTTCACTGCGGTTTTGATTCCGCCGAAGAAGTATGAGATCAATCCGATCATCACACCATATCCACACATCGTTATGCTCCATCTGCTCTGTGTGGCGAGGTTGATTACGAACCCCAATACTGTCATACAAGTTGCTCCAAGTGCAATATACTGCGCAATTTCCAATCTTTTCATTTTTACCTCTCCTTTGTTCGTTTGTTTTTCAGCTCTTGCTGATGTCCTTATATTACACGAACAAAGGAAAGGCGTTTTCAGGCAAAGTTTACACTTGCCTATGCATTTCTTCCAAACTCAAATGCTTTGTGGTTTAAAGCACGGAACTTCTCCGCAACGATCACATCGATTGCTTCCTCCCATGCTGCTTCCGGAATCTCCGGAAAATACTTCGAAAGTCTTCCCATGAGTGCGATATTTACCGCCTTGGCAGAACCCGCCTCCTCTGCGATCGCGAGGAAATCCTTCGCATCGACATTCGCACCGGCTGCCTCAGCGCCTGTGATGACCGGCATCGGCTCTACCTCCTGTGTATTCACGATGATCTGTCCACCCTTCTTCAGGTAGGAAATCCATCTTGCCGCTTCGAGCTTCTCAAATGCGACAATCGCATCTGCCTCGCCCTTGTCAATGACCGGTGAATACACCTTCTCACCATATCTTACATATGTGACAACGCTTCCGCCACGCTGGCTCATACCATGCACCTCGGAAACCTTCACATCAAAATTCTGTGAGAGCAGCACATGTCCTAATATCTTGCTGGCAAGCAACGTACCCTGTCCGCCGACACCGACGATCATAATATTCTTTGTTTCCATCTTACCTGCCCTCCTTTGCTGCCGGACACAATGCGCCGAATTTACACATCTGTGTACATACTTCACAACCGATACACAACGTTGTATCGATCACTGCCTTCTTATCCCGCACGGAAATCGCAGGACATCCAATCTTCATACACATCTTACAACCAACACATTTATCGGTATCCACCTTGATTGGCGGCTTATGTACTGTACCCTTAATCATAACACATGGACGGCGGCTGATAATGATACTCGGCTCCTCTGCAGCAAGTTCTTCCTTCACAACACGCTCCACTTCGGCAAGATCGTACGGATCAACAACTGTGACACGATTGAATCCAAGTGCTGCACAAAGTGCTTCGAGATTCACCTTACCGGCCGGTTCACCACGCAGATTCTTACCGGTTGTCGGGTTCTGCTGATGTCCGGTCATACCTGTGATCGAGTTGTCCAGAATAATCACGGTTGAATTACTCATGTTATATGCAATATCTGTAATACCAGTAATACCTGAATGGATAAATGTCGAATCGCCGATTACGCCGACACTCATCTTCTCGCCCTGCTCGCCCATCGCTTTATTAAAGCCATGCAGACCGGAGCATGATGCGCCCATGCAGACATTTAAGTCCATTGCATTTAACGGTGCCACGGCACCCAATGTATAACATCCGATATCGCCATAGACCATACACTTTAACTTCGAAAGAATATAGAAGATTCCACGGTGTGGACAGCCCGCACACATAACTGGTGGACGTCCCGGAATCTCATCGGCAAGTGCCAGCTCTTCCGGTGCATCTCCGCCAAGTGCCGTACGCACCAGATTCTGTGAGAATTCGCCACAGATCGGGAATGTCTCTTTGCCGACAACTTCCAGACCGAGCTTTCTACAGTGATTCTCAATAAATGGATCTAACTCTTCCAAGACTACAACCTTATCCACATGCTCTGCAAAGTCTAAAATCAGCTTCTCTGGAAGCGGCCAGATCATACCAAGCTTCAGATAGCTTGCATTATCGCCATACACTTCCTTTGCGTACTGATACGATGTGGAGCTTGTGATAAATCCGATGGATGTATCTCCCATCTCCACGCGGTTCAGATCACAATTCTCAGCAAATGCGATCAGATCCTTTGTCCGCTGCTCCACGCGCACATGCGCATCGCGGGAATTCTTCGTCATCATAACCTTTGTCGGATCCTTCTTGTAAGGAACCTGCTCTGGAACGATCCGCTCCTCCGTATTTACAACACTCTGTGAATGTGCTACACGCGTGCACATCTTAAGGAATACAGGTGTATTGAACTTCTCAGATAATTCGTACGCACGCTTTGCAAATACGCGCGCTTCCTCTGAATCTGCCGGCTCCAACATCGGCACCTTTGCAGCTTCAGCATAGTGTCTGGAATCCTGCTCATTCTGGGAAGAATGCATACCCGGATCATCTGCCACGCAGACAACCAGACCTGCATTTAATCCCTGATAAGAGATCGTGAACAATGGGTCTGCTGCCACATTCAATCCAACATGCTTCATTGCCGTTGCGCTTCTGACTCCACCCAGACTCGCGCCATGTGCCACTTCCATAGCCACCTTCTCATTTGGTGCCCACTCACAATAGATCTCATCGTATAAAGCGGCTTCCTCTGTGATCTCTGTACTCGGTGTACCCGGATAACTGGAAATCACTTTGCATCCGGCTTCGTACAGACCGCGTGCAAGTGCCTTATTCCCTAACATCAATTCTTTCATTTATAATTTACTCCTTTTGTTCTTTATGCCTCATTTTCCTTCTCTACCAGCTTGTCTGCGCCGTACATCTCACGCAGTTTCGGCTTCTCGATCTTTCCGGTCGCATTACGCGGAATCTCATGGAAAATAATCTGCTTTGGTCTCTTATATCTTGGAAGCTCCAGACAGAAGTTCTCGATTTCTTCCTCTGTGCAGGTCATGCCATCCTTGATCTCGATGATCGCAGCGGTCTTCTCGCCCAACCGGCGGTCTGGAAGTCCAATAACTGCCACGTCCTTGATCTTGTCATGCTTGCGCAGGAAATCCTCGATCTGTACCGGATAGATATTCTCGCCTCCACTGACGATGACATCCTTCTTCCGGTCAACAAGGAAATAGAATCCATCCTCGTCCTGTCTTGCCATATCTCCGGTGAACAACCAGCCGTCCTTGATTGTCTCCGCGGTTGCTTCCTCATTTCTATAATAACAGGTCATCACGCCCGGTCCCTTGACACAGAGCTCTCCGACTTCGCCCTGTGGGACTGTCACACCGTTCTCGTCCACGATCTTACATTCCCAACGGTAACCCGGCACACCGATCGCACCGACCTTATGGATATTCTCCACACCCAGATGCACGCAGCCCGGTCCGGTTGACTCGGAAAGTCCATAGTTCGTATCGTACTGGTGATGTGGGAAATATTCTTTCCAGCGCTTGATCAGCGATGGCGGTACCGGCTGT
>ERZ779980.117-NODE-117-length-15041-cov-2.67563_pt1 | contig 15041 bp, 11 predicted proteins | sample MGYA00511937_ERZ779980 | MGnify/ENA primary metagenome ERZ779980 (study PRJEB29588, sample SAMEA2144588) | human gut metagenome | biome: human gut; feature: human-associated habitat; material: faeces | place: Denmark | collected 2008/2010 ... | reverse complement strand
GGGAGATGCCAAGTACGGCTTTACCACGGAGCAGATGTTCGAGGGATATAAGATACTGAAGGCAAAGGGTGTGGAGAATTTCGGTATTCATTCCTTCCTTGCCAGCAATACGGTAACAAATGACTATTATCCCACACTGGCGAGAGAACTGTTCGAATTGGCAGTGAAGCTGAAAGAAGAGACCGGCGCGCATATCACCTTCATCAATCTGTCCGGTGGTATCGGAATTCCATATCGTCCGGATCAGGAGCCTAACGATATCCGGGCCATCGGCGAAGGCGTGCGCAAGGTATACGAGGAGGTTCTGGTACCTGCCGGTATGGGTGATGTTGCAATTTATACGGAGCTTGGCCGCTACATGATGGCACCTTACGGACATCTTGTAACCCAGGTCATCCATGAGAAGCACACACACAAGGAATACATCGGTGTGGATGCCTGCGCTGTGAACCTGATGCGTCCTGCCATGTATGGTGCGTACCATCACATCACCGTACTGGGCAAGGAGAACGAACCCTGCGACCATAAGTATGACGTGACCGGTTCTTTGTGTGAGAACAACGACAAATTTGCCATTGACCGGATGCTGCCGAAGATTGACATCGGTGACTATATCGCAATTCACGATACCGGCGCACATGGGTTTGCCATGGGATATAACTACAATGGTAAGTTGAAGTCTGCGGAACTTCTGTTAAAAGAAGATGGCAGTGTGGAAATGATCCGCCGTGCTGAGACACCGAGAGATTATTTCGCAACGTTTGACTGCTTCGATATTTATAACAAGATTGACTTTGACGCATAACTCTTACCCATAGGAGGGCGATATCCCGGAATGCGAATGGACATTGCAATTTCGGGAGTGCAGAGTACGAAGTAATCGTTTATGCATAGTATATACAGGAGGATACGAAGCAATGAGATATCCGAAAAATATACAGCAGGGAGGGAACATCGGATTCGTGGCCCCTTCTTTTGGCTGTCAGATAGAACCTTATTACAGTGCCTTTGGTAATGCACAGAAAAGTTCCGTGAAATGGGTTACCAATTACAACTGGGACCCAACTGCTATGCGGGAGATGGGATCGGTATCAGTAATACACCGGAAAAATGCGGTCAGGAACTGACCGAGTATTATTGTAGCAGAGAAAACGACTGTCTGATCTCCTGCGGAGGCGGCGAACTGATGTGTGAGACTATGAGTCATGTGGATTTTGAACGCCTGAAGGCGGCAGAACCAAAGTGGTATCTGGGATATTCCGACAATACTAACATGACCTATCTGCTGGCAACCATCTGTGACACGGCATCTGTTTATGGACCCTGCGCAGCGGCATTCGGTATGGAACCCTGGCATTTGTCGTTAACGGATGCATTTGGCCTGCTGAAGGGAGAGACGAAGGAAATACACGGTTACGACAAGTGGGAAAAGGAATCTCTGAAAAACGAGGAACATCCGCTATTACCCTACAACACGACAGAACCAAGAGTATTGAAAAGCTTTTTGGGCAGACAGGCAGCAGGAGCCGGACAGAAAATTCAATTTTCCGGAAGACTTTTAGGTGGATGCATGGATTGTCTGGTGAATTTGTTGGGCACCCGGTTTGATAAAACAGGAGCTTTTCTGGAAAAATATAAAGAGGACGGAATCATCTGGTTCTTAGAAGCCTGTGATCTGAATGTTTTTGCAATCCGCAGAGCCATGTGGCAGATGGAAGAAGCCGGTTGGTTCCGGTATGTCAAAGGCTTCCTGATCGGCAGACCCTTGTGTTTTGGACAGGAGATGATGGGACTGGATCAGTATCAGGCGATCCTCTCTGTAGCTGGTGAGAAGAATGTTCCTGTGATCATGGATGCGGATCTGGGACATCTGGCACCGATGATGCCTATTGTGACAGGAAGCCTTGCGGAAGTAAGGGTATGTGACAATGACATTACCATCCGTTATGACTACCGGTAAAAACGTATAAATTCTCATAAACGGTATAGAAATCAAAAGGCTCATCCCGGGAGGGAGAGCCTTTTTGCAGTGTGCGCGACAGAGTCACGCTCTATTCATCGAAAACAATATTAGCAGCCGAAATTAAAGTAGCCGCAAAATGCATTCAACCACTGAGAACAGTTAATGAATCTGAAACACATACTTTCTTCCTCCTTTTCCTGTTGCATGGTGTCCGGTTACGTCTGTGTTAGCTAAGCACAAATGAATTGTAACAATTTTGTAACAATTTATCCATAGGAGATGATTGGCAATAAAATGGAAAAAGCAGGAAATGGGATTCGAGTATAAAAGGGGAAAAAGAAAGCGCAGAACCTTAAGCTCTGCGCCTACTGCCGGCAATGGGACTTGAACCCACACGGTGTTGCCACCAACAGATTTTGAGTCTGCCTCGTCTGCCATTCCGACACGCCGGCTAATCAAACACTCACAACGGAATTTATCTTAACATAGATTGAAAAGCTTGACAAGAGTTTTTTTCCCAAATATGGATACTATTTTTCTAGTCTTTTTCCACAAGATGTTGTATAGTAAATGTGTATGGGTATAGGGGAATACGACCTATAGTGATGGAAGCAAACAGGGTGGAAGCATGAATTGCAAAGAATTTGAAAAAAATATTCCTGAATTTATAGCCGGGAAACTTGATTTCCTGACGTTACAGGAGTTTGGAGAACATATGCAGGAATGTCCCGGATGTAAGGAAGAACTGGTGATTCAGTTCCTGGTGACGGAAGGTATGCAGCGTCTGGAAGACGGTGATGCTTTTGACCTGCAGAGAGAACTGGAGATTCGCCTGACGGAGGCAAAGCGCAAGGTGAAGATTCATATGTCTTTTTTGAAGGCAGGAGCCGTACTGGAAGTGATCACGGTGATTTTTCTCCTGGGATTTCTAGGATGGATCATCTCGTAGCATGTAATTGTATGTAATAGCAGAAACAGGATAGGACAGATTAGATGATGAGTCAGAAACTGGTATTGATCGATGGACACAGTATATTGAACCGGGCATTTTACGGAGTTCCGGATCTGAGCAATGCGGAAGGGCTGCATACAAATGCCATCTATGGTTTTTTGAATATTATGTTTAAAATTCTGGAAGAGGAAAAGCCGGATTACCTGGCAGTGGCATTTGATGTTCATGCACCGACTTTTCGTCATCAGATGTATCAGGCGTATAAGGGAACGAGAAAACCCATGCCGGAGGAATTAAGACAGCAGGTGCCGGTCATGAAGGAAGTCCTGAAGGCCATGCATATTACCATCATGGAGCAGGCTGGATTGGAAGCGGATGATATTCTGGGAACCCTTGCAAAGAAAGCAGAGCAGGAGGGAATGGAAGTATCGCTGGTATCCGGTGACAGGGATCTGTTGCAGATCGCCACGGATCATATCAAGATCCGCATTCCGAAGACAAAACAGGGAAGAACGGAAATTGAGGATTATTATGCTGCGGATGTGCAGGCAGCCTATCAGGTGACTCCGTTGCAGTTTATTGAACTGAAAGCGTTGATGGGGGATACGGCGGATAATATACCGGGAGTGCCTAAGGTGGGAGAGAAGACAGCCCAGGCGCTGATGGTGGAATATGGCTCGCTGGATAATATTTATTCCCACGTAGAGGAAATCTCGAAAAAAAGTATTCGGGAGTCGCTGATAGAACACAAGGATCTGGCAGAACTGAGTAAGACACTGGCTACGATCAAGACAGATTGTGATCTGCAATTGGATTACGATCAGGCAAAAGCCGAAGGATTCTATACACCGGAAGCGTATACCCTGTGCAAGCGTCTGGAATTTAAGAATCTGCTCGGCAGATTCGAGAAGAATGCTGCTGCCACAGACACAAAAATCACAGAGAACTTTCGGATCATTGAGGAGAAAAAAGAATTCCTGGATTTTTTAAAAAAAGCCAAGAAACAAAAAGAAATCGGTCTGTGGCTGATCACGGAACCGGCGGCGGGATCCAATACAAAGAAGGAAGAACTGCTGGGAGCGGCAGTATCTGTGCCGGATGCGGAAACTGTATTTTATGCGTTGAAGCGGGAGCAGGAACCGGAGGGGCAGTTGAGCCTGTTTGAAGAGGTGAAACAGACGGTGGATGAAACGGCAGAGATCACGGCAGCCTTGCAGGAACTTTCTTCCGTGAAAGGACTCCGGATTGCTACATTTGATGTAAAGCGTCAGTACGATTATCTGGACCACAGCGGTACCGAACAATATTTTGACATTCTCATAGCTGCCTATCTATTGAATCCTCTGAAAAATGATTATGATCCGGAGTCCATTGCTTCAGAGCATCTGGGGATCATGATCCAGGGAAAGGCGGAAGTATTTGGAAAGAGATCCTTCCGGACATTGCTTTCGGAAGAGAGAGAAAAAGCCGCGGAATATACCTGTTATGGGGCCTGGGTATCCGTAAAGTGCAGGAAAGTGCTCGAGGACAAGCTGGAGGCAGCAGGCATGAAGCGGCTCATGAATGAGATGGAAATGCCGCTGTCGCTGGTACTCTACGATATGCAGAAGGAAGGCGTGGCTGTCAGAAGAGAGGAATTGAAATCTTACGGTGATGCGCTGGTTGCCCGGATTGAAGAACTGGAGCATGCAATACACGAACAGGCTGGAGTTGATTTTAATATTAATTCCCCCAAACAATTAGGTGAGGTACTGTTCGAGACGATGCAGATCCCGGGCGGGAAAAAGACGAAGACCGGTTATTCTACCGCAGCGGATGTGCTGGAGAAGTTGTCTGCGGATTATCCGATTGTGCGGGATATTCTGGAGTACAGAGGACTTACAAAACTGAAATCAACCTATGCGGACGGGCTGGCAGCTTTTATCGAGGCGGATGGAAGAATTCATACGAACTTCAATCAGACCATTACAGCCACAGGGCGGATCAGTTCCACAGAACCGAATCTGCAGAACATTCCCATGCGTATGGAACTGGGCAGAAAGATCCGCAAGGTATTTGTCCCCAGGGGGGGATATGAATTCATGGATGCGGATTATTCGCAGATCGAATTGCGTGTACTGGCCCATATGTCCGGAGATGAGCAGCTGATCGATGCCTACAGACAGGAAGAGGATATTCACCGGATCACAGCATCCAAGGTATTCCATACTCCGTTCGAAGAGGTCACGGATCTGCAGAGACGCAATGCCAAGGCTGTAAATTTCGGCATTGTCTACGGCATCAGTTCCTTTGGACTGAGTCAGGATCTCAGCATCAGCAAAAAAGAAGCGGCGCAGTATATTGAACAATATTTTGAAACCTATCCCAAGGTGAAGGAATTTATAGATAAACTGGTGGAGGATGCGAAGAAAAAAGGCTACACGGAAACGATGTTCGGCAGGAGAAGACCTATTCCGGAATTGTCATCGTCTAATTTCATGCAGAGATCTTTTGGAGAACGTGTGGCAATGAACGCACCCATTCAGGGAACCGCGGCGGATATTATCAAGATCGCCATGATCAAAGTATGGAAAGCGCTGAAAGAGGAAGGATTAAAGTCACGACTGATTTTACAGGTGCATGATGAACTTCTGATCGAGACAGCACTGGAAGAAGAAGCAAGGGTTCGGGAGATCCTTACAGAGAACATGAAATCTGCGGCAGATCTGGCGGTTACGCTGGAGATCGATCTGCACACGGGAAAAGACTGGTACGAGGCAAAATAAATGCGTTTTATAGGAATTACCGGCGGCGTGGGTGCCGGAAAAACGGAAATTTTAAAATACATCGGTCAGCATTACAAATGCGAGATCTATCTGGCAGATGATATCGGACATAAAGTAAAAGAACCGGGAACGGAAGGGTATCAGGCACTGGTGGAATTGCTGGGCAGAGATATTCTGCGTGCGGACGGACAGATCGATAAACCGTCCATGGCGGCCAAAATTTTTGCGGATCCCGCATTGTTGGAAAAAGTAAATCAGATCATTCATCCGGCGGTGAAAAAATATCTGGCTGACCGGCTGGCGGAGGCGCGTGCCAAGGGAGATGTGGAATTGTTTTTCGTCGAGGCAGCCCTTCTGATCGAGAACGGTTTCGGTGAAGTCGTGGATGAGATGTGGTATATTTATGCCAGGGAAGAGGTACGCAGAAAACGTCTGTCCGTAAGTCGTGGATACACACCGGAGAAAATCGATAGGATCATGTCTTCGCAGCTTTCGGAGAATGAATTCCGGAAACATTGTGATTTCGTCATAGATAACAGCGACAGTCTGGAGAACAGTTACAGACAGATCAGACAGAAACTGGAGGCATATACATGGAGGGAGTAAAAGAAAAACAGGGACAGTTGATATTCGGACTGGACATTGGGACCAGAAGCATCGTAGGTACGGTGGGATACTTAAACGGCGGAAAGTTCCATGTGCTTGCACAGCGTTCCAAAGAGCATGAGACCAGAGCCATGCTGGACGGACAGATTCATGATATCGGCAAGGTCGGTGAGACGATTTCTCAGGTAAAGGAACAGCTGGAGGAAGATCTGGGGAGAGAACTGACGGATGTCTGTATTGCGGCAGCAGGTCGTGTACTGCGTACGGTTACGACCTATGTGGAGCATACGTTTGAAAATGATCGGGAAATCTTACAGGAAGATATTTATTCTCTGTGTACCATGGGTGTCGAAAAAGCCTATGAGGAATTCCAAAACAGTAATACGGACACAGATATGAAATTTTATTGCGTGGGTTATACACCTATGCGGTATTATATGAACGGTTACCAGATGGGAAATCTGGAAGGACATAAGGCCAAAAGTATTGCGGTGGATCTGATTGCCACCTTTTTGCCGGATGATGTAGTGGACGGACTGTACAAGGCGGTGGAATTTGCAGGTTTACATGTGGCAAATCTGACACTGGAGCCTATTGCGGCCATTCAGGTGGCTATCCCGGAAAAGTTCCGGATGTTAAATATGGCACTGGTGGATGTCGGCGCGGGAACCAGCGATATTTCCATTACCAAAGAAGGTACCATAACCGCGTACGGAATGATTCCCGTAGCCGGGGACAGCCTGACGGATATCCTGGTACAACATTGCCTGGTAGAATTTGAGACTGCGGAACAGATCAAGAGAAAATGCAGGACCCAGGAGATCATTGAATATGAAGACATCATGGGTCTGCCCCAGACGATTACCGCCGGTGAGGTACTGGAGCTTCTGGATCCGGAGATTGAGCGTATGACGCAGATGGTATCCGATACGATAAAGGAGTTAAACGGAGACAAACCGGTCAGCGCTGTGTTCGTAGTAGGCGGTGGCGGAATGGTGCCGGGTTATACGGAAAAGCTGGCGGCGAAGCTGGGTATTGTGAAGGAACGTGTGGCAATCCGTGGACAGGAGGTCATGCAGACGATTGTGTTCGAACTGGAAAATGCCAGAAAAGATGCCATGATGGTGACCCCCATCGGTATCTGTTTAAGCTATTATGTGCAGAGCAATAATTTTATCTTCGTGGAATTCAACGGAGAGCGGGTAAAGCTCTATGATAACGGAAAATTGTCAGTGACGGATGCGGCCATGCAGATGCAGTTCCCCAATGATCAACTGTTCCCCAGAAGAGGAGAGGCTCTTTTATTTACCGTAAACGGTAAGAGCCGCATGGTAAGGGGGGAACAGGGAGAGGCAGCAGTCATCCGCGTCAATGACGAAGAAGCGGATATGTATACGCAGGTACATAATGGGGATCACATTGTGATAACGCCATCCACGGAAGGTGTGGCAGCGGTCATGGAACTGGGAAGTCTTCCGGAGATGGGAGATGCCCTGGCGGTGTACGTTAACGGCAGACAGATCAGTCTGCCCAGAACGGCAGATATCAATGGCCGCAGAGAGAATGAATTTTATCATATTTGTCAGAAAGATGATATCCAGATTCGCAATTCCTATACCGTAAAAGAAATTGCGGAATTCTTGGATGTACCACTGGGGACAGGTATCAAAGTCAATGATACGGCGGCACAGCCGGAGACCAGAGTGTATGAACATTTTACGGTTAGTTGGGATATGGAGAATCCGTTGCTGGAGGAGAGTGTTACGGTTCCGGATCCGGTGGAAAAACCGAAGAATACGGTAGCAGAAGCACAGACAGATGAGGGAAAAAACGAGCCCGGGGCGCAGACTGTGCAGGAAACACCTACGGTGCCGCAGCTTCCGCATCCCCTGACTGTAATCGTAAATCATACGCCTATTACCATGCAGGGAAAAGCTTCCTATGTATTTGTGGATGTGTTTGATTATATTGATTTTGATTTGGGCTCCGCTGCGTCCGCAGGAAGATCCATTGTGACAAATCTGAATGGCCGTCCGGCACAGTATATGGAGACACTGACTGAGGGTGATGTGATCGAGATCTACTGGAAAAATTTGAAATAATAATGCGATAGAAAAGAGATTAGTAAAATTATGAGATTATGCAGTATTGCCAGCGGTATGTGGGTTCCGAAGCCACGCATCTGCTGGTGGATGTGGGAATCAGCGGGAAAAAAGCGGAGGCCGGATTGAACAGTCTGGGACTGACCGGCAGAGACTTAGACGGTATCCTGGTGACTCATGAACATATGGATCATGTGGCTGGCTTAGGTGTCATGGCCAGAAAATACGATGTGCCCATCTATGCTACTCCCGGGACTTTGGAAGAGATTCAGAAGATGGAAAATCTTGGGAAGATCGATCCGGAACTGTTCCGTGAGGTGAAGGAAGATGTGAAACTGACCATCAAGGATCTGACTGTGAATCCCATGAAGATTTCACATGATGCGGCACAGCCTGTAGGGTATCGCATTGCATATGGGAATAAAAAAGTCGGAATCTGTACGGATCTGGGCGTGTATAACGATTACACCGTGGAGTGCCTGAAGGGGATGGATGCTTTGCTTGTAGAAGCTAATCACGATGTGAAGATGTTGCAGGTAGGTCCTTATCCTTATTATTTAAAACAGAGAATCTTAGGGGAGAGAGGGCACCTTTCCAATGAAAATTCCGGAAAGCTTCTTTGTCGTATTTTACATGATAAATTACAGGCTATTGTGTTAGGGCATCTGAGCAAGGAAAATAATCTTCCCGAGCTGGCCTATGAGGCGGTCCGCATGGAGATCACCATGGGAGAGAATCCTTATCGGGCGGAGGACTTCCGAATGATGGTGGCGGACAGGAGTAATGTATCTCCGGTCATCAATATTGCTTAATTATGTTTCAGACCGCGCTATTTGCAAAGTCGCGTCAGCACGTTTTACGTCACTTCGTGACTCACTTTGCTCATAGATTGGCGTTCAGCGAATGAACATAAGGTTGCAAAATGTAACAAAGTGTAGTTTAATAGATAGAAATATAGATAGAAATAATAGCATGAAAACATGCGGAAAATGAGGGCGATTATGAAAAAAACAATTATTACGGTAGTTGGTAAGGACACAGTAGGCATTATCGCAAAGGTATGTACCTATCTTGCGGAGAACGGCATCAATATCCTGGATATTTCCCAGACCATCGTACAGGGATATTTCAATATGATGATGATCGTTGACACCAATCAGATGCAGAAGCCTTTTGGTGACATGGCAGATGAACTGGCTGCTCTCGGAGAAGAGATCGGCGTAGTGATCAAATGCCAGAAGGAAGAAATCTTTGACAAGATGCACCGCATCTAATGCCCCACGATAAATCATAAAGACCCGAAGGGGCAGATAGGAGCTGTAATGATCAATTTATATGAAGTAACCGAGACGAACAAAATGATTGAGGAAGAGAACCTGGATGTGCGTACTATCACACTGGGAATCAGTCTGTTAGACTGTATCGATTCCAATCTGGACAGATTAAACGAGAAAATTTATAACAAAATTTACGAAGCAGCCAAGGATCTGGTGAAGACCGGAGAGGAGATCTCCAGAGAATTTGGTATTCCTATTGTAAATAAGAGAATTTCCGTAACGCCCATTGCGCTGATCGGCGGCGCCGCATGCCACACCATCGAGGATTTCGCAAGCATTGCAAAGACCCTGGATAAAGTAGCACATGAAGTGGGTGTGAATTTCCTTGGCGGATATTCTGCACTGGTAAGCAAGGGAATGACTCCGGCAGACGAGCTGCTGATCCGTTCCATTCCTCTTGCGCTGTCCACCACAGAGCGTGTGTGCAGCTCTGTGAACCTGGGCTCCACCAAGACAGGCATCAATATGGATGCGGTCAAGCTTATGGGAGAGATGGTGAAGGAAACCGCTGAGTATACCAAGGAAGATGATTCCCTGGGTTGTGCAAAACTAGTTGTGTTCTGTAATGCACCGGATGACAATCCCTTTATGGCAGGTGCATTCCATGGTGTGACCGAAGCGGACAAGATCATTAATGTCGGTGTCAGCGGTCCCGGTGTTGTCAAAACTGCATTAGAGAAGGTGCGCGGAGAGAATTTTGAGGTTCTCTGTGAGACCATTAAAAAGACTGCCTTCAAAGTAACCCGTGTGGGACAGCTGGTAGCACAGGAAGCATCCCGGATGTTAAATGTTCCTTTCGGAATCGTGGATCTGTCCCTGGCACCGACCCCGGCTATCGGCGACAGTGTAGCGGATATTCTCTGTGAGATCGGTCTGGAGCGTGCCGGAGCACCCGGAACCACCGCAGCCCTTGCTCTGTTAAATGATCAGGTGAAAAAAGGCGGTGTTATGGCATCCTCTTATGTCGGTTTAAGCGGAGCGTTCATTCCCGTCAGTGAAGATCAGGGTATGATCGATGCTGTCAATGCGGGAGCTCTTACCATTGAAAAACTGGAAGCAATGACCTGTGTCTGCTCCGTTGGATTGGACATGATCGCCATCCCCGGAGACACCAAGGCAACTACTATCTCCGGTATCATTGCGGATGAGATGGCTATCGGAATGGTGAACCAAAAGACCACTGCCGTGAGAATCATTCCCGTCATCGGAAAAGGAGTGGGAGAGACCGTAGAATTCGGAGGCCTGTTAGGCTACGCGCCCATCATGCCTGTGAACACCTTCTCCTGTGATGCTTTCGTCAACCGCGGCGGACGCATCCCTGCCCCCATCCATAGCTTTAAGAACTAAATTGAAAGTTAGTGAAATAGTTGTTCTAAAATCCACGCAGAAAGGGCTGCCCGCCCCGGACTCGGATGCTAGCTACAACTGTGGATTTTCTAAAGGAAAGTGGCCAAGTGCTTCTCAACATGACGGGGCCGCCTTTACGTTGCCATCCATGGCACTTATCGGCTAACGCGAACATCGTGTTCGCGTTGCCCCTGCGGCTCAACCACTTTCCAAGAAAATCTCACAGTCTCCGCCGCATCTACGTCCGGGGGAGCAGTCCTTTTCTGCTGGGTTATGAAAAGCATCCCAATTATTTAGGCAGAGCATTTTAGAATACATGCGCAGAAGTTAATAACAAGTTCTGCATTTTCATAAAAACTGTTATAAATGTTGTTTTTATGAAAAATACCCTCATCTTTTATGTTTCAAAACTAATAAATTTCATAAAATTCGAGATATTATAGAATTTATGAAAAAAAGGAATGCATTTTAAGAATCTGTAAACGTAACAGAAATCAGCGGTATTCCACGACTTCATCAAGTCCGAAAAACCGCTGATCCTGTGATTCTATTTAATGTGTGAGAAATACTCTCCCCCCACTCCCCTGACTAAATTAGTGTAGCATGCGCATTGTGAAGTCGTCAAGGGAATAGAGAGTTAAGGATAGTGCTTTCTCCATATAAATATGGTTGCCCATAATTGAATTTATATAATACCAGCTATAATTAATTCTTGATTAATACTATAGGCAACACCTGAAATCGTTGCAACACCGTATGTTCCCAATATAGAAGGTTCCTCCTGTATATCATTACCATATTCATCAAAAAACTTACGTTTACCTATACTATAAAATCCATAATTATTCACTTTGCTTTCTATATGACCTACATTAAAGAAATATCCTCGTGTCCAATACTCTTTTCCTACAATTTCTGGGTCAATTAGCAAATCTTCCTTTCTGATTCCTTTCTTAACGGATTGTTCAATATCAACATCTGACTTAAAAACAAAAATTACAATAAAATCATCACCATTTTTGTTATTCACATGGTTATTAACAACAATTCCATAGCATTCAATATTTTCACGAGGACATATTTTAAAAATGTCTCCAATATCAGGATATATTCTTTTTCTTTTAATAACTTGTAATTGATACTCATTAATATACATTTCATCAAGTTTATCAAGTTTATCCCTCACAGCTTGTGAACATTGTTCATATTTGGTTTTCCATCTTCTAGACATTATATTATCTTTTAAATAGTTTAAATCATTCACATTAATCCACTCCTAAATATTGTTTAGCCCAGTTAATAGCTTCCTGATAAAATCTATGGTTTGAACTTATACTATTAATCTTATTTAAATTATTTGGCCCATTTTCAATATAATATTGTTCTATTGCTCTAGCTTGATTTCTTGTCAAGCCAGAGAATTGTTCTTCTAATCTTTGAAACCCTTTTCCACTTGCATTGTGCTGTGACAACCTTGCATTCAAAGTTTGCCTTGTTATTCCAGTATACTGTGCTTCTCCATTCTTAATTCCGAAATATACTTTATTATCGGAAGCCCCCTTATTTAACTAAGCATCAAATTCTGAAATTGACGAACCACTACCACTCTCTCCAGCACCACTTTCCCCCACACTTGTTTCTTCCTTGCATGGGGTCTGACGTTTATCCTTGTACCCACTCGGATCATAGTACACCACCGGATTATTCTTACAGTATGCATACAGGTTCAGTCCGTCACCATAGTAGGTATCTTCCTGTGTGAATCTGGCACTGACAGGGTTATAATATCTTGCCCTCAGGTAATACTGTCCCGTCAGAGGATCGTACTGCTCTCCCGTATAGCGGAAGCGGTTGTGCACCTGTTCTTCACATCTGATGGTATTGCCGAATGCATCGTATTCATAGTGGTTGAGTACACGTGACTGTACATCCTCCTGTGGAAGCTCCCCGCTTTCCTTCTCTTCACCATTTATCACATGGGTGATGCTTCCCTGCTCATCAGATACATAATGGTAATAGGTCTTCGCCTTCTCACTGTCAGAGCTGATCAGCCCCAGTCCGCGGATATAGCGGATTACATTGCCATCGGACTCCTCTTCAGCGGCTGCTTCCCTGTTCTCATTATAGAGGAATTTTACCAGTTGTCCGTTTTCTTCCATTTCTGCGCGCAGTCCCTCTGCGTCATAATGGTTCTTCTGGAAGCTTCCGTCTGCCTTAGTCACCTGCTCCAGCCTTCCGAAACCGTCATAGAGATAAGACATCTCACCATCTGAGAGCATATTTCCGCTGTTATCGTAGGTATAGTGCTTCACCTGTCTGATGCCGTCTGTTATCTCTGTCAGACGGTTGCAGAGGTCACTGCCATATGGATACTGCCTGAAACGGCATCCCGGTATTGTTTTTTCTTACTATTAATCCATTAGAAGTATCAAAATAAAACATTTAGTGGGGGCTGAAACTACTCCCCTTGGAATCAGCTTTATATTATTATAATGCGTCAGACCAACTACACATTAATTGGCATAGCTGGTCATTAATTTCATTATGTTTATTAACAAATAAGCTGCTACTGCCAAAAGTAAACTCTACTATCATACTCTCCTCTCCATAAACATACACCATTTTCTAAGCCACATGAACAAATAAATATGCTGCATCCACCATTTAAAAATTCCGATTTACTTATTACATATTCAATATTATTGGAAATAATATTTCCCTGCAATTTTAATGCTCCAAGCTTCGTTGCATTTGCCACAAAAAAAGCATATTTCATAGATTTACATATTACTTTATTTGTATAGTTCAAAAAATCTTCTATTTCCTCTTTATTTTTACAAATAATATACTTTTTCTGACTATCTAATTCATCTAACTTAGCAATTATTTTTTCCTGTAGTTGTAAAGTAGTATGAAGGTCATAAAAATCATTAATAGAAATCTTTATCCCATTATTTTCCCATTCTTTACAAGCTTGTAGTATTTTATTTCTTCTTTTAACTTCATCCAATCTTGCTTTATCCATTTATATCTCCATTTCCTAATTAAACCCATTAAAATCTTCTGGAAAATGTCCTGGGTATTGATTATATCTACCTTTGCTAAAGGGACTTCCTTTCGTGTCATCTGCACCGTGAAAATGATTTCCACGTCCCATCTTATCAAAGGGATGTTCTATAATGTATTTCTTCTCTCCACATACATCAAATTCATACACAATTCTATTTTCTGAAGTTCCATCAAATACAAATTTGTGAGTTTTATATTCTGCTGACTTTGGAATACCTGCCGCTTCCTTTGCCTCTCTAAATGCTTGTCTTCTAGTAGTATTACTACCACTCTCAGCAGCCTTACTGTCTGCTTCTTTAGCTTCTTTCCCTTTGTCTGCATCCTTCTTAAAAGCTGTAATGCCATAATGTATGGTATTAACACCGTCAACAACTGTAACGACACCTTCTGCTGTCACAGCTATAGTTACCGGCTCAGCTGCTATTCCTATTCCGGTTGCAAGTGCTGCTGCAGATCCACTTCCTCCCGAAATAGTAGTAATCAGTCCATAGACAAATTCCACTCCACCAACTGCTGTGATAACAACATCTCCGGTACATCTTCCTGCATAGTATGCCGTCTTGTTCGTTGCATCCTTGGATAAGGCTTCTATCAATGTCTCCGTCAGGTTAACGTAATTATTGTATGCACGTTCGTTGAACCTGTACTGTCCGCCGTATAGTTCCTCCATTGCCATACCCGGCATATATGCTGCAGTGGGTTTATCTATAATCACCTTTGCTGCGGATCCCAGTACTCCGTTTACAAAAGATTCCACTGCTATTGCCTGTTCGGATTTTTGATTACTGAGTATCGGATATTCCCGAAGGATTCTATCAACATCATTCTCAGTACTGTTTCCGCTCGGATCCGTATAATTCAGATAGCTGCTCACGCAGTAATTATACCTGTTAAGCGTCA
>ERZ779980.115-NODE-115-length-15215-cov-3.0593_pt1 | contig 15215 bp, 13 predicted proteins | sample MGYA00511937_ERZ779980 | MGnify/ENA primary metagenome ERZ779980 (study PRJEB29588, sample SAMEA2144588) | human gut metagenome | biome: human gut; feature: human-associated habitat; material: faeces | place: Denmark | collected 2008/2010 ... | reverse complement strand
TCGTTTACAAAACGGGAATCTCGGATGACTATTGAACGGGATAACTATGGCAGGTAGCATTTTTTAGTGCATTTTTGTCAAAACAAGAGGACTTTTTTGTGGTCTTATGGAAAAAGCCACGTTATTATGGTATGGTTATCTATATTGGGCGGAGTCTGCAATCGGATTTCTGCGAGAGAGAGGAGAAACATGAGCCGTACTACTGACAGGGCAGGCCGTAATAAGGGACAATGGATCGTCATTGGGTTTATGGCTTTTGCTATCATAGTCATTTCGATATGCACAGTAATCTTTCGTTCCTATGTGCGGGGATTTCATAAAGTAACAGACAGAGAAATATATGACCGGTATTATGTGATGATCACAGAAGACCGCAAATCGGATTTCTGGCAGTCCGTATACCGCGGAGCTTTTGAACGCGGACAGGAAGAGAATGTATATGTGGATCTGCTGGGCGAGCATCTGTCCCAGGAGTATACGAGGGCAGAGCTTATGCGGATCGCCATGTCCTCCGGTGTAGACGGTATTTTTGTAGAATCGGATGAAAGCGACGAGATGTCACAGATGATCGACGAAGCAGTAGAACGGGGCATCCCTGTGGTGACACTGTATGGTGACAATACGCACAGTGCACGCTGCAGCTTTGTCGGTGTAGGAAGCTATAATCTGGGCAGGGAATACGGACGACAGGTATTGAAGCTGGCTTCTGTCAGTGAGAGTACCGCGCCCATGACGGTAGCGGTACTGGTGAATGCCCATGCACTGAACTCGGCACAAAATATTGTCTGCTCCGGGATTCAGGACGCACTGGAACAGGAGAAAATCCGGGGACCGGAAATAGAACTTTCCTTAATTACCGTGGACGATACGAATACTTTTTCCGTGGAGGAATCCATCCGGGATATTTTTATGAATGAAAAGCTGCCGGATATCATTATCTGCCTGAACGAATTGAGCACCACCTGTGTCTACCAGGCAGTGGTAGATTACAACTGCGTGGGCGAGGTCGCAATTTTAGGGTATTATGATACCGATACGATACTCAAAGCAATCGAGCGAAATGTAGTCAATGCAACGATCTCGATAGACACGGAGCAGATGGGAGCTTTCTGCGTGGATGCTTTGCAGGAGTACTATCGTTTTGGCTATACCAGTCAGTATTTTACGGCGGATGTCACAATTATTGATCAGAATAACGTGGGTGAATATTTACAAGCGCAGGAAGCGACAGAGTGAGGTACGCATGAGGAAAAAATTTCGACAGCTGTCTCTTCAGGCGAAGATGAGCAGCATTTTTGTATTGGCGAATCTGGTAGTATTTGCAGTGACGGTGATATTGCTTCTGGGAATCAACAGCATGTCTTCGGAGATCGATAAGGTCTATCAGGGGAATCTGCGGCTGAACGAAGTATCTGATGCACTGATGGCGGTGCAGGACAGTATGACGGATTATCTGAATTCCAAGACCAGTGATTCCCTGGAGGAATTTTACCGGAATGAACAGACATATTCCCAACTGGTGCAGGATATGAGCGATGGGGTGACGGGAGCCACCTTTCAGAGAATGGAACGCAGTATCCGGCATATGTCGGAAGAATACCTGGATCTCGTAAGTCAGACGATTGAGGCAAAGCGTGGGAGAAATGTAGAGAAATACCGCGTCCGGTACGAGAACGCGACACAGATGTATGAATATATCAATACCTATATTTACAGTCTGAACAACGAACAGTTCCGCAGCAACTCCGAGAACTACAGCCGTCTGTCGGCTGCTTTCCGTAATTTCGAAATGGTCAGTGTGATTGCATTATCCATCGTCATTGTGGTCAGCGTATCTATAGTAGTAAAGCTTACCGGGGAGATCATCAGTCCGTTAAAGGATCTGGCGGTAACCGCTGACGAAGTAGCGGGCGGAAACTTTGATACCGAACTGTTACAAGTACAGTCGGAGGATGAGATCGGCGTGGTAACGGGAGCATTTAACCAGATGCTTATCAGTATCAGACAGTATCTGGAAAGCCTGCGCGAGAGCATGGAAATCCGGCGTTCATTAATGGAAAAAGAGCTTTTGATGGAGGCACACTTAAAGGATGCACAGCTAAAGTATCTGCAGGCACAGATCAATCCCCACTTCTTATTCAATACGTTAAATGCGGGAGCACAGCTGGCCATGATGGAAGGCGCCGACCGGACCTATGAATATGTACAGAATGTGGCGGAATTTTTCCGCTATAATGTAAAAAAGAGTAATGATATCGTGACGGTCAGAGAAGAGCTGGAACTGGTGGATCATTACATTTATATTCTGAATGTCCGCTTTTCCGGGGATATCCATTATGGAAAAGAAATTGAGGAGGATCTGCTGGACAGCTGCATGCCAAGCATGATCTTACAGCCGATCGTGGAAAATTCCGTAAATCACGGCATCAGAGAGATGAACGGAGAGGGAAAGATCCGGCTGAAGGTATACCATGTGGATGGAGATACGCTGGGGATCAGTATCCGGGATAACGGCATCGGAATGGATCCGGATACGATAGAAAAAGTACTTGGCGGCAATTATCACGAAGAGCAGTCAGGCGGCGGTTCCAATGGTATTGCGATGGGGAACGTTATCGCAAGATTAAAACTTTTCACGCAAAACGAAGATGTAATGACGATTTTAAGTGACGGGAAAGATCAAGGAACGGAAGTAATCCTGTATCTTCCGATAAAAGAGAGGGAAAAGACGGATGTATAAGATCATGCTGGCGGATGACGAAGGAATCGTGATCGATTCCCTGAAATTCATCATCGAAAAAGAATTCAAGGATACCTGTGAGGTGCAGTATGCCAAGACCGGCAGAAGTGTGATTGAACTGGCAGAGAGCTTCCGTCCGGACGTTGCGGTCATGGATATCCAGATGCCGGGAATCAACGGCATCGATGCTATGAAAGAGATCCGGAGAAGCAATAATCATACAGTGTTTATCGTAATGTCAGCTTATGACAAATTTGATTATGCGAAAGAAGCTATCAAACTGGGAGTCATGGAGTACATTACCAAGCCGATGGAGAAGACCCGGATCATTGCAGCATTGCAGAAGGCAATGGAGCGAATCGATGCAGAGCGCCTGAAACGCAAAAATGAGTTGTTGATCAAGGAAAAACTGGAGACGGTCGTACCGATTATTGAAAGCGGTCTGATCCACAATATCTTATTACAGGAGCATTTTCGCGAGGATATTGAGAATTACCGGTCAATTTTAGGGATCACGCTGCAATATGCCTACATGATCGCTGTGGTATGCGGGGATGAGCAGCAGGGAAACCACATGACGAATGCGGTGGGAAGCAGTGTCAGAATGCAGAGGCATTATCAGGAGGTCAGGGACTGTCTGAAAGAAAATTTTGACTGTATTGTGGGTACCGTCATGGCAAACAAACTGGCAGTGCTGGTACCTTATGAGAAAGATGTGATGGACTATAATGAGCGTATCGAACTCATTGAAAAAGCCAGAGAACTCACCAGATATCTGCGCAAGAGAACGGATATCAGCTTCCGCATCGGCATCGGAGAACCGAAAGATTTTCTGATGGCTTCGGAATCTTATACGGAGGCGCTGAATGCACTGGTGGCGACCACCGGCAGTGTGGCACATGTGGATGACCTGCCGATCAAATGCGAATATGGTGGAAATTATCCGGTGAAGTTGGAGAAAAAACTTTTTGCGGAAGTCGAGGATGGCGACATTGACAATGCTTCCGCATCGGCATCGGCATTTTTTGACTGGATGGTGGATAGTGGTTCCGATCTGATGAATATGAGGCTTAAGGTGCTGGAATTTGCCCTGTGGTCAGAGCACATTGCCTATGAAAAAGGTGGTATGATCTATCAGCTGAATTCCCGTGCGGAGTATCTGCCGCAGGTGATGGAAATAGCGGACCCGGCGGCCATGAAAACATGGTTCCTGGAAAAAGTGAAGGAAGCCTGCCGGAACGTTCTGAATAAAAGGGAAGAAAAGTCGGGCAGCATTATCGAGACGGCGAAAAATTATATTAAGAATAACTATCACAAAGACATTTCCCTGGATGATGTATCCAGAGAGGTAAATATCAGCCCGTATTATTTCAGTAAACTATTCAAAGAAACTACCGGGGAAAACTTTATCGAGTACCTGACCAATTTAAGGATGGACAAGGCAAAAGAACTGCTGCAGACGACAGAGTGCTCCATGAAAGAAATCTGTGCCAGAACCGGATATTCGGATCCGAATTATTTTAGCCGCAGTTTTAAGAAGAACGTGGGCGTGACACCGACAGAGTACAAGGAAAACCGTGGAAAGGGACAGGAACAGGGCAATGTATAAGAAAAAGAGATGGATATGTGTTGCGTGGCTTCTGGTGATGATGTTATTGCTGTGTGCCTGCGGAAATCTGGAGACCGGAAAAAATCAGGGAGAGGTCGCGGAAAATGATAAGATTCAGATCGGCATGAGTTTTGATTCTTTTGTCATTGAAAGATGGCAGAGGGATCGTGACATTTTCGTTTCAACGGCAAAGGAACTGGGAGCGGAAGTGAATGTCCAGAATGCGAACGGTGATCTGGAGCAGCAGAAAAAGCAGATCAATTACTTCATCGACAAAGGAATGGATGTGATCGTTGTGATATGCATTGACTCCAAAGGATTAACAGAGGAAGTGCAGAGGGCGAAAGATGCCGGCATTAAGATCATTGCTTATGACAGACTGCTGCAGAATACAGATATTGACCTGTATATCTCGTTTGACAACGAAAGAGTAGGCACCATGATGGGAGAGGCACTGTTGGAAAACGGTCTGGCCGGCGGAAATGTGCTGATGCTGGGAGGCTCTGCCGTGGACAGCAACGTTGCCATGGTGGAAAAGGGCTTTCGCAAGGTCATGGAGGATAATCAGGTGACGATCTTGGATTCTATGCATGCAGATGGCTGGAAAGCGGAACTTGCCGGGGCATATATCTATGAGCATATGGATGTTGTATCGGAGGCAGATGCCATTATGTGCGGCAATGATGATCTGGCAAGCAAAGTGGTACATGCTCTGAAAGAAAAGAGACTGGCAGGAGATATTATGGTAGTGGGGCAGGATGCCGACCTGGAAGCGTGCCAGCGCATCGTCGAGGGGACACAGGTCATGACAGTCTACAAACCGGTGGAAAAAATGTCGCAGAAGGCAGCGGAGTGTGCGGTGCTTCTGGCAAAGGGAGAGCCGTTGCCGGAAGGAGATACGGTAACCATAGAGAATGGAAAGTATGAAGTTCCGTACATTGGTCTGGAACCAATCAGTGTGGATAAAAACAATATGAATGATGTGATCATCGGAAGCGGATTTCACTTAAAAGAGGATGTTTATCTGAACATTCCCTCGGAAATGCCCAAATAATATTGGATTTACTTTGAAAATGGGGAAAAGAGATAGATTCTAAAAACACAATAGGAAAAATTTGGTGACAAAGCTGTGCCGGCAGACAAGATATTGCTAGCACAGCTTATTTTTGTCCTCTGAATAGGACGGAAAAGTACAGAAGGTCGTAAAATCATGCTATAGGATTTATGATATTCTCTATTTAGCAACAAAAACAAACCAAATAAGGGAGGTTACTTTTTATGAGGAAGAAATTATTAAGCTCACTTCTGGTAACGGCTATGGCTGTTACGATGCTTGCAGGATGTGGATCCAATGGGGGACAGCAGGCATCCACACCGGCAACAGACAACAAAACAGAAACATCTGCAGAAGCGAAAACAGATGACACTGCCGGCACCACGACAACAGAAGGCGGTAAGATCGGTGTAGCAATGCCTACCAAGGATCTGCAGAGATGGAACCAGGATGGTACCAACATGGAAGCCCAGCTGAAGGAAGCAGGCTATGAAGTGGATCTGCAGTATGCATCCAACGACATTCCTACGCAGGTATCCCAGATCGAGAACATGATCAACTCCGGATGCCAGATGTTAGTTATCGCATCTATCGATGGTGATTCCCTGGGAACTGTTCTGGAGCAGGCAAAGGAAAAAGACATTCCTGTTATCGCTTATGACCGTCTGATCATGAACTCCGATGCAGTTACCTATTATGCAACCTTTGATAACTACATGGTAGGTACCAAGCAGGGCGAATACATCAGAGACCAGCTGGATCTGGACAACGCAGCAGGACCTTTCAACATCGAGCTGGTAACCGGTGATCCTGGTGACAACAACGCAAGATTCTTCTTCGGTGGTGCTATGGATGTGCTGCAGCCCTACATCGATGCAGGCAAGCTGGTAGTAAAATCCGGACAGACCGATTTCGAAACTGTTGCAACCGCTAACTGGTCTACCGAGACCGCACAGTCCAGAATGGATGCTATCATTTCCGCTAACTATGCAGACGGAACAAAGCTGGATGCTGTTCTGTGCTCCAACGACTCTACTGCACTGGGTGTTACCAATTCCCTGGAAGCAAACTACACCGGCGAATGGCCTATCATTACCGGTCAGGATTGTGATAAGCCCAACGTAAAGAACATGATCTCCGGTAAGCAGTCCATGTCCATCTTCAAGGATACCCGTACTCTGGCATCCAAGGTTGTAGAGATGGTAGATGCTGTCATGAAGGGCGGCGAGGCACCTGTCAACGATACCACAACTTACGACAATGGTACCGGCGTTATTCCTTCCTATCTGTGTGAGCCCGTATTCGCTGATGCAAGCAACTACAAAGAACTGCTCATCGATTCCGGTTACTATACAGAAGCAGATTTACAGTAATTTATAAAGATTTACCGGATCTGAAAAGATCCTCACGGCAGGCGGGCGTATCCCCTGCCGTATTCATGGAAATACCAAAAGCAATTGTTTGATTAGATAATGTGGAAATAAGACTTGGGAGGGATACCATTGGCAAAAATCTTATTGGAAATGAAAAATATAACCAAAACATTCCCCGGTGTAAAAGCACTTGACAATGTAAACCTGCAGGTAGAAGAGGGAGAGATCCACGCACTTGTAGGTGAAAACGGCGCAGGAAAGTCCACACTTATGAATGTACTGAGCGGTATTTATCCGTACGGTTCTTATGAAGGAGATATCATCTATGACGGTGAGGTCTGTAAGTTTGATAAGATTAAGGACAGTGAGGAAAAAGGTATCGTCATCATTCATCAGGAGCTTGCACTGATCCCTTATATGACAATCGGGGAAAATATGTTCCTAGGCAATGAACGGGGACATAAGTACAAAATCAACTGGAATGAAACCAATGCCAGGGCGTCGGAACTGTTAAAGACCGTAGGTCTGAAGGAAGGCCCCCAGACATTGATAAAGGATATTGGTGTAGGTAAGCAGCAACTGGTGGAAATTGCAAAAGCACTGGCGAAAAATGCAAAGCTGTTGATCCTGGATGAGCCTACCGCTTCTCTGAATGAGACAGATTCCAAGGCACTACTGGATCTGATGTTGGAACTCAAGAAAAAAGGAATGACATCTATCATTATTTCTCATAAATTAAATGAAATTTCCTATGTGGCAGATAAGATCACAGTGATCCGTGACGGATCTACCATTGAAACTCTGGTGAAAGGAAAAGATGATATTACCGAGAGCCGGATCATCAAAGGAATGGTAGGAAGAGAAATTGCCGACCGATTCCCAAAGAGAGAGCCGAAGATTGGAGATGTCCGGATGGAAGTGAAGCACTGGACCGTCCATCATCCCCTGTATTCGGAACGTAAGGTGGTAGATGATGTCAATATCATTGTGAAAAAGGGTGAAGTAGTTGGAATCTCCGGACTGATGGGTGCCGGACGAACCGAACTGGCAATGAGCTTATTCGGAAAAAGCTACGGATCCAATATCAGCGGTGAGCTGTATATTAACGGCAAGATAGTACATCTGAATACGGTACAGGAAGCAATCAAGAACCATCTGGCATATGTGACGGAGGACAGAAAAGGAAACGGACTGATCTTAAGCAATCCGATCAAGATCAACACGACTCTGGCAAATCTGGATGCTGTCAGCAGCCATACAGTCATTGATAAAGACAAAGAGTACAATGTAGCTGTGGATTACAAGAAAAAACTGAATACAAAATGTCCTACGGTAGAACAGAATGTGGGTAATCTAAGCGGTGGTAACCAGCAGAAAGTACTTTTGGCAAAATGGATGTTCGCGGATCCGGATATCCTGATCCTGGATGAGCCGACCAGAGGTATTGATGTCGGTGCAAAATATGAGATTTACTGCATCATCAATCAACTGGTGGCAGAAGGAAAATCTGTTATCATGATCTCCTCCGAACTGCCTGAGATACTGGGTATGTGCGACCGGATCTATGTCATGAACGAAGGAAAAATAGTAGGAGAACTGGCGGGCAGTGAGGCAACACAGGAGCTTATCATGTCCAAGATATTATCAGCCGGTAAGAAAGGAGCATTGGCATGAATAAAACAAAAGGCCTCGATTTCATTAAAAGATATACCATGATCCTCGTACTCATCGTGGTTACGGCATTTTTCGCATGGAGAACGGGAGGAGCGATCCTGCTTCCCATGAACGTCAGCAGCTTGATCTCCCAGAATGCATATGTATTCATTCTGGCAACCGGTATGTTATTGTGTATCCTGACCGGCGGTAACATTGATCTGTCCGTCGGATCGGTAGTATGTTTTGTCGGAGCCATCGGTGCAGTCCTCATGGTGAACATGAAGATGAACATGTGGCTGGCAATCCTGATCATGTTCGTGATCGGTACCCTGATCGGTGCTTTCCAGGGCTTCTGGATCGCTTATGTGAGAATCCCTCCGTTCATCGTAACACTGGCAGGTATGTTGGCATTCCGTGGCTTGAGTAACGTAGTCCTGCAGGGTATGACAGTATCCATTAAGGATTGTACCACTTTCGTAAATCTGTTCGGTGGCGGTGCGGATTGCTATATCCCCGATTTCTTTGGGAACGGCCCCATCAATCTGACCTGTGTATTTGCAGGTGTGCTGGCAGCAGTGATCTTTGCAGTACTTCAGCTGAAGAACAGAGCAGATAAGGTAAAAAAGGGTTATGAAGCTCCCGGTCTTGGAGCTACCATTGGTAAGATAGCTGTGATCGCTGTTGTGATCCTGGCATTCAGCTATCGCCTGGCACAGCACAAAGGTATCCCCAGCGTGCTGATCTGGGTACTGATCGTCATCATGGTATACGGTTACATTACTTCCAATACTACTGTAGGCCGTTACTTCTACGCAGTGGGCGGCAATGAAAAGGCAACCAAGTTATCCGGTATCAATACCAACAAGGTTTACTTCTTAGCTTATATGAACATGGGATTCCTGGCAGCTCTGGCAGGTATGGTAACCATTGCACGTATGACTTCCGCACAGCCGACTTACGGACAGAACTATGAAATGGATGCCATCGGCTCCTGCTTCATCGGCGGTGCTTCTGCATACGGCGGAACCGGAACGGTACCCGGAGTTATCGTCGGTGCGGTACTGATGGGTGTTATCAACCTGGGTATGTCCCTGATGGGTGTAGATCAGAATATGCAGAAGGTAGTCAAGGGTCTGGTACTTCTGGCAGCAGTTATCTTCGATGTTGTATCCAAACGTGGTGGAAAATTAATTGCCAAGAATTAATTTCTACATATTATCTAATCAAAAGGGGCCCGGCGCTTTTGTGCCGTAGGCCCTTTTGATGGTATTTATTCGTTGCGTACAGGAGAAGGGTATGGATAAGGGAAAAAGACAACGGAAAAAAGATAATACAGGAAAGCGAAAAAGAGGAGTCGGTATCGGCATTAAGATCATGGGGCTGTTGCTGCTTCTGGCAATTACGGCGATCAGCTGTGTCGGAGTGCTGGTATGGACGCTGCAGAGTGTGATCGGGATGAGTGATCAGATCGTATCCGAACAGGTTGCAGAGCAGGAAAAGATAAGCACACTTTCCAGACAGTTCACTTATATCAACAGTCAGGTGCTCACCCATGTCATGACTACCAACAGTGTGACCATGGATACTCTGTCTGAGAAAATTTTGCAGGATATTGCAGATATGGAACAGCAGATAGAGGAATTCGGCGCCCTGCTTTCCGAGGGAGATGAGCGTAAAGAAGCACTGGACAGTGCTTCTGCAGAACTGGCAAAATACAGAAAGACGGTGGAGAGTCTGCTGGTCACCAGTGCCGAGAACAAAACCCAGGCATATGTATCTGCCACATCCAACCTTCCGATGTTTAATGAACATATCGAGAATTACATGAACCGGATGCTGGAGATCACAGCGCAGGAAATGGAACAGGCCCAGGGACAAATGGAGCAGAGTGCCGCCAGAGTGCCGGGGATCATCTCCGTGGCAAGTATTGCATTACTTGTGGTAGTGATCGTGATCATGCTGGGACTGCGGCTGTGGGCCATCGGCCCGGTGAAAAGGCAACGAAACAGGTAGATGAACTGGTAGAAGGGATTCGTTGCAACAAAGGAGATATTACCAAAAGAATTCATGTGGGATCGAGAGATGAAGTGGGAAGACTGGCCATTGCCATCAATGATCTGGTAGCCCAGATGCAGATCATCATCAGAGCCATCACCGAGGGCTGTGGACAGATGGAAGAAAAGCAGGCTGACATTATCTCCAATGTGGAAAAAGTAAATGCCACTGCGGATCATACCATGCGGAATCTGGGTGTAATGTCCAGGGGAATGCAGCTGGTGACAGGGGCAATCGAAGGTGTACAGCAGGATACCGGTGTATTGGATCACACGGTGGAAAATATGCTGGAAGTAGCCCAAAACGGAAGAAACTACGCAGCGGATATCAAGGAAAAAGCCGGTAAAATGAAAGTGACAGCGGTGGAGAGCAAGCAGGAGGCAACCCTTGTCATGAAGGAGATTGACACGGCTATGACAGAATCCATAGCCAACAGCAGGCAGATCCACAAGATCACAGAACTGACGGAAGAGATTCTGGGAATTGCCGGAACCACAAATCTGTTAGCACTGAATGCGTCCATTGAGGCAGCAAGGGCAGGAGAAGCTGGCCGTGGATTTGCTGTCGTGGCAGAGGAAATCCGCAAACTGGCCGACAGCTCCAGAGAATCTGCCAACAATATCCAGGAAATCAGCAATCGTGTAGTGGAGAGCGTGGAGGAACTATCCGAGAACGCCACCAGACTGCTGGAATTTATGAATACCAGAGTCATGAAAGATTATGATGCACTGGAGGATACCGGCAGCAACTATCATGAAGCGGCAGATCATGTGGATGAAATGATGAACGAATTCGGACAGAAGATTGACGAACTGCTGTCGGTACTGCAGAATGTCAATACTGCCAATACACAGATGGAAGCAACTGTGGGAGACAGTACGGAAAAGCTGTCAGTGGTAGAGAAAAACAATCAGGGATTGCAGCAGGAGATGAAAGATATCTCTTATGCAGTGGAGGAACTGGCAGCCTCGGCAGGGCAGTTAAAGGAAAGCATTCGTTGTTTTACGGTGGTATAGACAGAAAAACAAAATGCACGGGATTCCCAATGGGAATTACCGTGCATTTTAACGTGCGCTTTGCGGCGTACGTCGTTGTATTTACATTTTAGGAATTTTCCGGTGCGTGATGCAGCTCCAGCGCCAGATAGGAATTGTGGTATTCCTTACAGTAAGTCACATCTTTGTCAAACCATGCGGGAGGGACAAATGCCTCTGCTGCTTCTTTACTTCCGAACTCCACTTCTGCCATGATCAGAGGGGCGAAGGGGGCGTCAAAAACATCCAGCTCGATGGTCAGGGAATAATCTGCGGGAGGAGTGGGAAAGCCTTCTTTGAATCCGGGATGCTGTAGAGGAATCAGATAGCGTCTCTTGGAGATCACGCTGCCGTCAGCTTTTTCCCGTAAATGATAATAAGATACTTCGTTCAGCGGAAGATTGCTCTCGTCTCTGGCCATCATGCCGCTGCCTTTGTAGGTAAGATAATACTCATCATCCTGTTTTCTGGCTCTGACCACAGGATTATAATTCAGATATACCTGCTCGATATGATGAGAAGGATAGCTTTCCAGATTATCAGGTAAGGATTTCAGGGTAAACTTTCGCTCGATTTCCATAGTATTAATGCCTCGCTTCTGTAATTAAGACTTAAAAATACTTCTTTAGTATAACATGATTTCCCTTGAAAATACAGTGAAATCTACAAATATCTGCCCATGGGAATTGAATTACGCCTCCAAATTGTGTATACTAATCATAACTGTGCAAAGTCAGAGTGTATGACTTGCAGATGAGACAGGAAACAAAACGGAAAGCGAGGGAAAACCATGAGTAAGATAGCAATTTTTCTGGCAAATGGGTTTGAAGAAATAGAAGGTCTGACGGTAGTGGATATCTGCCGCAGATGCGGCCTGACCATTGATATGGTGTCCATTACGGAAGAAAAACAAGTGATGGGATCACATAAGATCCCGGTGACAGCGGATATGACACTGTCGCAGGTGGATTTTGAGGAATATGATTGTCTGGTGCTTCCCGGTGGCGGACAGGGTACGAAGAATCTGGAGGCATGTGAAGTACTGATGCAGCAGGTCGATGCTTTTTACGCAGCAGGAAAATACATCGCGGCAATCTGTGCGGCACCGAGCATATTCGGGCACAGAGGCATCTTACAGGGAAAAAGAGCCTGCTCCTATCCCTGCTTTGAAGACCATCTGGAAGGCGCGGCAGTGACTGCGGGACCGGTAGAGATTGACGGGAATGTGATCACTTCCAGAGGTATGGGAACCTCCATTCCTTTCGGACTGGCGATCGCAGGCGTGTTCTGCGGACAGAATAAGGCAGATGCCTGCGCACACGGCATTGTATATCAGCCGTAAACAGGCGTGAGAAAGACGAGGACAGAGAATGAAAAAAGCGTTAATTACGGGAATTACCGGACAGGACGGCTCCTATCTGGCAGAGTTCCTTTTGGAAAAAGGCTATGAGGTGCACGGACTGATCCGCAGATCCTCCATCAGCAACACAGGACGTATCGATCATCTGATCCGGGAGAATAAAATTGTTCTTCACGGGGGGGATCTGTCGGATTCCTCCAGTTTGGTGCGGATCATCGGAGAAGTGCGTCCGGATGAGATCTATAATCTGGGAGCACAGAGCCATGTGCAGGTGAGCTTCGAAGCACCGGAATATGCGGGTGATGTGGATGCGCTGGGCGTGCTGCGTATCTTAGAGGCGGTACGTATCGTAGGACTGACCGAGACCTGCCGCATCTATCAGGCATCTACTTCCGAACTGTACGGAAGAGTGGAAGAAGTGCCGCAGAACGAGAATACACCGTTCCATCCCTACAGCCCCTATGCGGTGGCAAAACAGTACGGCTTCTGGATCGTGAAGGAATACCGGGATGCATACAATATGTTCGCAGTGAATGGTATCCTGTTTAACCATGAATCTGAGCGCCGCGGAGAGAACTTTGTGACCCGTAAGATCACACTGGCAGCCGGAAGGATCGCCTGTGGTATTCAGGACAAGCTCTACCTGGGTAATCTGGATTCCAAGAGGGACTGGGGCTATGCGAAGGATTATGTGGAGTGCATGTGGCTGATGCTGCAGCATGACAAGCCGGAGGATTTTGTCATTGCCACCGGGGTACAGCATACCGTGAGGGAATTTACCACGCTGGCATTCCATTATGCCGGGATCGAACTGGAATGGCAGGGAAGCGGCATTCATGAAAAAGGGATCAACAAAGCCAATGGCAAGGTGGTCGTGGAGGTCAGTGAAGCCTTTTACCGTCCTACCGATGTGGTAGATCTGTGGGGAGATCCGCAGAAGGCACGTACGGTGCTGGGATGGAATCCCCAGAAGACAAGCTATGAGGAACTGTGCCGTCTGATGGCAGAACACGATCTGAAGCTGGCTAAGGCGGAAGCGATCATGCTGCAGGAGACTGAGAAATAATAGGATAGATCAGAGAGGAAGCAGAGTAACATCATGGAAAAAGACGCAAAAATATACGTAGCAGGACACAGAGGAATGGTGGGAAGTGCCATCTGCAGAGCACTGGAGAGAAACGGATATACGAACATCATCACCCGCACCCATAAGGAACTGGATCTGTGCAGACAGGATGCGGTAGAGGAATTTTTCGCAAAGGAAAAGCCGGATTATGTATTCCTGGCAGCAGCGAAGGTAGGAGGCATCATTGCGAACAGCGAAGCACTGGCGGATTTCATGTATGAAAATATGATCCTGGAGATGAATGTGATCCATGCAGCATGGCAGAACGGCTGTAAGAAGTTGATGTTTCTGGGCAGCAGCTGCATCTATCCCCGTATGGCACCGCAGCCTATGAAGGAGAGCTGCCTGCTGACTTCTGAACTGGAGAAGACCAACGAGGCTTATGCACTGGCGAAGATCTCCGGTCTGAAGTACTGTGAGTTCTTGAACAGACAGTACGGAACCGACTATATCAGTGTTATGCCTACGAACCTGTACGGACCCAACGACAACTATCATCCGACTCACAGCCATGTGCTCCCGGCATTGATCCGCCGTTTCCATGAGGCGAAGGTGTCCGGCGCGAAGGAAGTGGTCTGCTGGGGTACCGGAACTCCCCTGCGCGAGTTCCTCTATGTGGATGATCTGGCGGATGCCTGCGTTTATCTGATGAATACTTACAGCGGCAATGAGACTGTGAATCTGGGAACCGGCAAGGAACTGACCATCCGGGAACTGACAGAGCTGGTGGCAAAGGTCGTAGGCTATACCGGAGAGATCAAATGGGATCCCAGCAAGCCGGACGGAACCCCCAGAAAGCTTTTAGATGTCAGCAAGCTGGAGAGTCTCGGCTATCATTATACGACGGAGCTGGAAGACGGTATCCGTCTGACCTATGAGGATTTCCTCAATAATCCCATGCGCGTGGAACGCTAGGGAAAGGTGTCTGCCGGTAGTGGGCAGCGGAAGGACTGGACGATTAACATGAATGATTTTCAGAAGACAGCGAAAGAAATGCTGGATTTTATAGAGAAAAGCCCCACCTGTTTTCATGCGGTTGTGAATATCGGAGCAATGCTGGAAGAGGCAGGATATGTCAGACTGCGGGAAAACGAGGAATGGAAGCTTGTGAAGGGTGGAAAATATTACACGGAGCGCAATGATTCTTCCGTGATCGCTTTTGCTATTCCTACGGAAACTGTGAAAGGGTTCCATATGGCAGCAGCACA
>ERZ779980.91-NODE-91-length-17167-cov-2.61828_pt1 | contig 17167 bp, 20 predicted proteins | sample MGYA00511937_ERZ779980 | MGnify/ENA primary metagenome ERZ779980 (study PRJEB29588, sample SAMEA2144588) | human gut metagenome | biome: human gut; feature: human-associated habitat; material: faeces | place: Denmark | collected 2008/2010 ... | reverse complement strand
TGATGATCCAGTTGGTGCCGTAGCTGTTCATATGATGAATGGTATCTGGGGTACGATCGCAGTTGGACTTTTCGCAACAGACAGTACACCTACCTATTCTCTTGCAGATGCAAATGGTGACAAATTACTTGGCCTTTTCTATGGTGGTGGATTCAAGCTCCTTGGTATTCAGTTGACAGGTATGCTTGCAACAGCCGCATGGACAGCCGTTACAATTACAATCACATTCCTGATTATCAAGAAGATCTTCGGTCTGCGTGTATCCGCAGAGGAGGAAATCACAGGTCTGGATGCAACCGAGCATGGCTTGGAGACAGCTTATGCAGGATTCATGACATATGGCGATCACATCAGCAGCGATGGCACGACAACGGTATCAACTCCTGCGATTCCGGAGAATGCAGTCCCTGAGGATGAGGCAGTTCCGGTTCAGGTTATGAGTGGTGGCACAGGTGTTGCTTCGGATGTCAAGCTTACAAAGATTTCTATCATATGTAAGCAGAATAAGTTTGAGGATCTGAAGAATGCTTTGAATGATGCCGGTGTAACAGGTATCACAGTCACTCAGGTACTTGGATGTGGTGCCCAGAAGGGTCAGACAAAGTACTACCGTGGTGTTAAGATGGATATGACATTGCTTCCAAAGGTAAAGGTGGAAGTCGTTGTCAGCAAGGTTCCGGTTGCTACCGTTGTAAAGGCAGCAAAGAAGGCGCTTTATACTGGTAGCATCGGTGATGGCAAGATCTTTGTCTATGGTGTTGAGAATGTAATCAAGGTTCGTACCGGAGAAGAAGGCTACGATGCTTTGCAGGGAGAAAACTAAATCATTTCCTTACATATAAAGAAAGGCGGTCTGTATGTTATGTGCAGACCGCCTTTTGCTATAAGGTTTCACCGGATACAAGATGATTCAGGAAACATGAACCCTTTGCTGAATCCATGCATTGTAGATTTTGAATGGCTTTTCGAACAGTGGCTGTGCAAGTATGATCACGAGAATTATCGCGATGATAAGCCATAAAATATTTGCCCATCCATGAAAATGCTGATACAGGAACGGATATGTCTCCACGTATTCCAGATAGAAGAGAACCGGACGATGGAAGAAATAAATCGACATGGATTCTTTTCCGAGAGCATCTAAATGGAATATCTTATGCCTTGGGATGATACTTAAAATACATACACTAATAATAAATGTGATCATATATGCGGATAGCCGGAATAAAATACCGACCTCACCAGCATCGTCCAACAGGGCTTCATATGAACTTCTGCCGGTGAAGAAGCGGCGGAAGATGTAAAAACTGTCAATATTTAAACGGCAAATAATAAAAAATGCAAGGACGGTCACCGGTGCAAGAATCTGCATAACCGGACGGTGAAGCTGGTATTCTAATTTGTTCACATTGCACATCCACCCGAGCACAAACCATGGGAAGAATACAAGACACCGGGAAAAAGCAAATACATCCCCGATTCCGTTGTCATAGCCAGCCAGAAGTGCAGCCAAAACTGCGATGGCTAAGATTTTGCGCTTATCGACATGGCGAAGCAGATAGGCACATGTATAGAATACACACATGGCGAAAAGGTACCACGGAACGCCGTCGGTTTTCACAAGTGAAAATGTAAGTCCGGGACTGGTCAGCCGTTGGAATGGAAAGATCAGCAGCTTCAACAGGACATACAGACCTGCAAAATTCGCAAGTTTTTTGCAGAAGCGTTCCTTTGTCTGAATCGCATGCTCGCACATCAATCCACTTGCAAATACAAATAAAGGCATGTGAAAACTGTAAATAAACAAAAATAAAGATTTACACATGTTGGAATGATAATCAATTCCGCTCTCTAAAAAATGTCCAGCGACAACACAGATGATCAAAAATCCTTTTACATTGTCCAGCCAGATGTTCCGTTTTTGCGTAGACATAGAAAGAACTCCTTTTCCATATAATCAATTACAGGCAATAAAAGCCGTCGTTTATAGTAGTCTTGTCGAGGTGAAAAGTCAATAGAAAATCATTGTGCAAAATGTCCTCTTTTTTTCATGAAAGCGCAAATCCATTGGTAAATACTTAAGAAAATCCCAAAAAGCCTTGCAAATTCAAGGAAAGTGGCGTAATATCATGTCAACAAAAGAAATCAAAGACAACATAGTATTACTAAAAAATATACATACATATTTACGGAGGAATGGATCATGGCAGTAAAGAAAGCAACAGTTGATGCAACTATGGCAAAGGTAGAAGCTGCAAAGGCAGCAGCTCCAGCTAAGGAAGAAGTAAAGAAAGCAGCAGCTCCAGCAAAGAAGGCAGCACCTGCAAAGGCAGCAGCTCCAGCTAAGAAGGAAGAGCCAGCAAAGAAAGCAGCAGCTCCAGCAAAGAAAGCAGAGCCAGCAAAGAAGGCAGCAGCTCCAGCTAAGAAAGCACCTGCAAAGAAAGCAGCTCCAGCTAAGGCAACCGCTCCTAAGGCAGTAAAGCTTTTTGTTGAGTATCAGGGTGGTCAGGTTTCCACAAGATATCGCAGCAAAGGCAGCAGAGGCAAGTGGAAAGAAAGCAATCAAGGAGTTGAACGTATACTATCAGCCAGAGACAAATATGGTATACTATACAGCAGATGGAACAGAGGGTTCTTTCTCATTATAATTTGTATTCCCAAAACCTTTCATAAAAAAGAAGCACTCGATGAAATTGATCGAGTGCTTCTTTTTTATCAAGACGAAGGGTGTTAAATTCCCTTCGCTTTTGCAGTGCAGGCTTTCATGGCGTCCATGACAGCCCCGCGGAATCCTTTTTCTTCTAAGACACGAACCGCTTCGATAGTGGTTCCGGCAGGAGAGCATACCATATCTTTGAGTTCTGCAGGGTGCTTTCCAGTCTCTAAAACCATCTTTGCACTTCCGAGTACCGCCTGGGCTGCGAATTTATATGCCTGTGCCCGTGGCATACCATCGGCTACTGCTGCATCAGCCATCGCTTCGATAAACAGAAATACATAAGCTGGCTGACAGAGACAACAGCATCCATCAGGGATTCAGGGATTGCCTCGGCAAGTCCAAAGCTACTCAGTAATTTCAATACATATGCAAATTCATCTTCTGTGACAAGGTTGTTCTTGCAGACACCTGTGATGCCTTCTCCGACAAGGGCTGGTGTATTTGGCATGGTACGAACGATCTTTACATCACCAAGCCGCTCTCCAAGCCAAGCCAGTGTCTTGCCCGGTGCGATCGTAACGATGATCTGCCCGGCAGGGAGCGTTGGTTGGATCTCTGCGATCACCGTCTCGTAATACTGAGGTTTTACGGATAAGAATAATACGTCTGCCTGTGTGGATACTTCCGTATTCGATGCAGTTGTACAGATACTAAGGGTTTCCTTTGCTTTCTCACGTGCAGCTTCCGATGCATCTGCTGCGATGATTTCCGAAGCATCGATTCCAGCGTGTGCCTTCAATCCGCCGATAATGGCGCTTGCCATATTTCCACAACCAATAAATCCAACTTTGTATTTCATGCTTGTTCATCCTTTCTGTTTTGTCTATCTGATTATTCAAAAGCCATGCGTGCCTGTAATCCAAAATCCGGTCGGTCGGTGATGATACCATCGACACCTTTGCGGATCAGTTTGCTCATTTTTGCAATATCGTTGACTGTCCATGCATAAACTTCTTTGCGATGCAGATGCATGCGCAGGAGAAATTCCCGTGTCACGAACTGGAAATGCGGGGAGATAAAATCTGCCTTGCATACATGTAACCGGTGAAGCGGAAAATATTCGTTTAACCGGTGGATAATCGTGTTACGTGGTGTCCCAATCAGCAGCCCCGCTTTGATGTTCGGATCGATCTCCTTGATACGAAGTACCGAACGGTCAATAAATGACTTCATCATATAATCGGAGTAATCATAATAGCGTTCCACCAGATCAATGATTTTCTGTTCATATCCAGTTTCTTTTAACTCGATATCCAGCTTGATTTTTCCACGGCACAGCTCCAATACTTCCTGTAAAAGCGGAACCCGGTAACCGTGCGTGCCGGTGATTCTACAGATTTCGTCATAGGTAAGTTGGCGGATATCCGTGCCGTTTAAATCTGGATTGTGAAATGCAATCAACTGATGATCCTTCGTTCGACGGATATCAAACTCTGCAAAATCTGCCTGCAGATTGATCGCAATCTGAAACGCCTCCAATGTGTTTTCGTGGGTGGCGAGTGCCGAAGCACCCCGATGTGCGATGATCGCAGTCATCATAGAGCATCATCTCCGCGCTCTCCGGTACGAATACGTACAGCATCTTCTATATCATATACAAAAATCTTACCATCCCCATAACTTCCGGTTGGAATACGTTCTGTAACCATGGCGATCAACTTCTCGCATACATCATCGGAGACAACGGTCTCAACCTTCAGTTTCGGGAGAAGATTGACGAAATAATCGCCGTTATGGTGCTGGGACTTATATCCCTTCTGGTTACCGTAGCCCATGATATTGCTGACCATAGCTCCGGTTGTGCTGCATTCATCCAAAATCTCTTTCATGTCATCCAGCTTCTCAGGTCGGATGATCACTTCCACTTTTTTCATCTTGATACCTCCTGATCCTGTCGTTTAAATATTGGTACCACGTAATTCGATGATCGGTGCGCCTTTGCCATTGATATAATCGCCGGTGATGGTAACACGACCGATGTTATCGTCGCGCGGAATCTCATACATAATATCCATCATGAATTTCTCGATGATCGCACGGAGTGCGCGGGCACCTGTCTTTTTCTCCATCGCTTTTTCTGCGATTGCTTCATAGGCACTGTCATCGAATTCCAGATCTACCTCATCCAATGCAAGCAGTTTCTTGTACTGTTTGAGAATTGCATTTTTTGGCTCCTTCAAGATCTTGATGTACATGTCCTTGTCCAGCGAATCCAGAGTGAAAAGCACTGGGAGACGACCAAGGAACTCTGGAATCATACCGAATTCACGCAGATCTTCCGTTGTTACTTCCTTGATCAGGTTATCGTTCTTGTCATATTTATCCTTCAGGTCTGCGGCAAAGCCCATAGAAGACTGTTTGTTCAGACGCTGCTTGATGATGTCCTCGATATCCGGGAATGCACCACCGCAGATAAATAAGATATTCCGTGTATTCATCGTTGTCATCGGCGTCATGGCATTCTTGCTGCCGGAACCGACAGGTACCTCAACCTCGGCACCTTCTAAGATCTTCAGAAGTCCCTGCTGTACAGACTCTCCACTGACATCACGGCTGCGCGTCTCTTTCTTCTTCGCAATCTTATCGATCTCATCGATAAAGACGATTCCACGCTCAGCTTTTTCAACATCATTGTCCGCAACGGCAAGAAGTTTGGAGAGAATGCTTTCTACATCATCGCCAATATAACCAGCCTCAGTCAGCGTGGTCGCATCGGTGATTGCGAGTGGCACCTGCAGAATCTTGGCAATCGTCTGAACCAGATAGGTTTTACCACAGCCGGTAGGCCCGAGCATGAGCATGTTGGATTTTTCAATCTCAATGTCATCCATTGTGTCTGTGATCACACGCTTGTAATGGTTGTAGACGGCAACGGACATGGCACGCTTTGCGTATTCCTGTCCGACGACATATTCGTCAAGCATTGCCTTGATCTTATGTGGGGCTGGAACATCTGCCATTGTGAGTGGTTTTTGTTCCTTTTCTTCCTTCTGTTTTTTCTTCTTTTTGACCTTCTGAGAAGTCGGGATATCATCAAATGGCATGAACTGCGACATGTTGATATTCGGCATCTTGGAGAGGTCTAAAAACTGCATCGCTCCGTTGTTGAAGGAGTCGAAACTTTTCTGCATACAGTCGTTGCAGATATACATATTTCCCGGCATCCGGATAAATGGACCGGCCTCGGATTCCGGTCTGCGACAGAGATAGCAATACTTTTCGTACTCATCATCGTCGTTGTTATTCTGATTATTTCCGTTGTTGTCTGGCATAATTTCCTCCTTATGTATGCGCATAAAAATGCACCTTTATTATAGCACGGAAATATACATATGACTATGGAATATTTATGCAGACAGCGATATAATGAAGAAATGAAAGTGAATACAGAAATACAATAAGGAAACGAAAAAATCAAATATAGCTATATGGTCTGGAGGAATGAAATATGAAGAAACGAATTACTGAATATCTGGCATATATTGATGCGCTGTTAGAAAAAGAGGATGTCGACTGGGAACATGAGAAGGAAAAGCATCTTGTACAGATCGCGTTTTTTGCACATGAGCGGCAGGTACACCTTATTGTCATGGCACTGTTTGCATTGGCAACTGTGATTTCAATCTTGTATTTGAATTTTAGCGGCTCACTGATCATCGTTGCGCTTGTGTTTGCGCTTTTGGTGCTGCTGATTCCTTATGTGATGCATTATTACCTATTAGAAAACAGTGTACAGAAAATGTACGAACAATATGACCGGATGATGAATAAGATCGAGCCATCCTTTCAGGTGAAACCGGACGATAAAAAATAAAACAAGGTTCCGTTTGCGGTATGAAAACTATACCACAGGCGGAACCTTTTTCTTTGTTATTATCGCTTACTCTGATTTCCATCTACGGCATCTTCCACGCCGTCCACAGCATCCTTGACACCATTTCCGACACCTTCGGCAGCATCCTTGACGCCTTCACCAACGCCTTCTGCTGCGTCCTTGACACCTTCGCCGACACCGTCCGCGGCATCTTTGATTCCATTTCCAACGCCATTGGAATTTGTTGCATTTCCGCCAGTTGCGTTGTTATTTTCGGTTGTCATCTGTGTCTGTTCCGAAGTGGTTGCATTATCCTTGCTCGTCTCATCCATACCACATCCACACATACAGATAGAAAGCATCATAGCAGTTGCTGCAATGGCAGCGGTTGTTTTAAATTTCTTCATAATAAAACACTCCTTATCTAGTTTTCATTCTATAAAAATAGTATGAACCTAAATAAGGAGATTATTTTACCAATTTCCGGTAATTTTTGAAATTCAATCCGACGGTGTCAGACAGGTGCAGTCATCGGGATCGGTACAGCTTTCGCAGTTTCGCTTCTGGTCAAGCGGATTGCAAAGCTCCAATGGCTTGATGTTCCGGTCTAAGAGGCTTCCGCTTACAAAACTCATGCAGACAGACTCCTCCGGACTTGCAAGCGTGCCCTTGGATACGAGCGCTTTTCCGTTGTGAGGGATCCGGTATTGGTTGTAGTAGATGGATTTCACGATCAGGGTAAGTCCTACCGTCATTTCCGCATTTGCAATATCGAAGTTTAATACTTTGGACATTGCCATCAGATTCAGTCCCTGCGAAACCGTTCCGTTCGTGGAGAGGAATCCGATAAAGTTCAGGTTTGGTGTTGCTACAGTCGTATCCGTGTAGGTGACTCCATATGGTGCGAACAACTGCATCGTTACGGAAGTTGGATTGGTATCTTCATCGTATTCCGGATCGGTTGTTGCGGAAGGGAGATAGACAACACCTGTGACAGGGAGGGGTGCAAGCAGCCGTTTGCAACAGTCATAGACATAGATGACAAAATCCACAGTCAGGTTTGTGAGTGTCAGTTCGTAGCAGTTTGGACGTCCGGCAATCGGCTTGATTGTTACGGAAGGTGCTGCCCCTGTTGCAAAGGTGATGTTTGTAACCTCTGCCCGGATATATGCTGCTGTTGGATAATCTGCAAGCAGGGTTGCAAGCGGAATTGTCCGGCATACATTGATGCCAATCTCGTCGTAGATAACAGGAACAAGTACCGTGAGCAGCTTTGGGTCACCACATTGAGGTGTGACACATACATCGGTACAGTTATCTGTTAAGCTGCATGTGCAGGAATCGGTGTTGTTAGCAACTGCATTACTTAAGACTTTCTTGTTACAGCCACAGCATTTAGACATGTTCGTTTCCTTTCAAATATGCTTACAATAATATATTCAGAATATGCATTTTTGTTCGATTCCGGCAATATATTTGTAAAAGAAAGAATTGGGAGGAAAACGTGGAAGCGGTTTATAGATGGAAAGGAGATAAACGGATTTTGCTTTATGAGGAGGGAAATCAGATCTTAGCACAGGTGATTGGGACGGGCAGGACAGTGCAATGGGGCAGTTTATGCCGGGATTATCATTCCTGTGGTGTAAGTCTGTTCTGGGAGGATGAAATCTATGTGGCATATGTCAACACAGAAAATGTTTTAATGTGGGATAAGCTTTTTGCGGAAGGACGACTGGTACTTGTGAAGGGTGACGACTGGGGGAGTATCTCTACGGTTCGGATCGCACCAGTCGCAGGAGAACGGACACAGCTTTATGTATGGTATCGCATGGCAGATCCGGGAAATGGCACGGATAGTCTGTATGTGATAAATCCACTGGGAGAGAGGAAGGTTCAGAGATTGGTATATGGTACAGAGAGGATTGAACGATATGAGATTTTACAGCACGGGGAAGTCAGTTATCTTCTATATAAATTAGCAACGGAAGCCAAACCGCGGATATATGCCGTGGATGTATCACGACTAGGAGACATAAGTCTGTCGGAATATATATTATGTAAAGAACAGACAATGCAAGAACTTGAAAAACGATGTAAAGAAAATGATAAGAATTATAATGAAGCAATTCGAAAGACGCAGGAGGATTATGAGTCACGGTTGAAATCAACAGTAAAAAATATGGAGCAGCGGTATAAACAGCAATATGACGAGCTGGCAAAACTGACACAGGGTATGCAGGAGGAAGGCCGTAAGTGGCGGGAATTATATTACAAAAGTGTTACAAAAGATTAAGAAAAAATAAAATTTGCTTGACATAACTCATAGAATTTTATAATATAAAAATTGCAACCTTTTTTTCGGGAATGTCCCAAGGCTGCAAATGGTAATTTGTATTACATAGGTAATGTACCACAATATATAGAGAATGTAAAGGAAAATTTTATGGAAGACAAGAAAAAAACTTTAACTGAATATGAGAAAGAAATTTCCGAAGCACAAGAGATGGAAGAGGCAAACACACACAAACGAAAGGTACGGAGCTTTAAGCGGATGTTGATGGTAACATTTCTGGTCGTATGTGCGATCCCGATTACGTTGTGTATGTTCCTGATGGTGAAGATGAACCGGCTCGATCACCGGATAGAGAATCTGGTTGACCGGGTGGAGGAAGGAAAGAATCTGGTCAGTACAAACATCGGACTGATCGATGAATCGACGGAGACGATGACGAGTGAGCAGATGGCGTATGGAGATCTTGGAAAAGGTTCGGAAGGTGTGCACGTAGCTCTGACAGACAATGGCGATGGTTCAAACAAAACCACGGACGATGCAGAGGCGACGACGGAAGCAGCCAATGATGTACCGGAACAGACGTACTACAATGGACAGAAAGTATACTTGACTTTCGATGATGGTCCAAGTACATACACCGGAGAACTCTTGGATGTGTTGAAGGAAAACAATGTGAAGGCAACATTCTTTGTTGTTTACAATGATGATAAGGAAGCACAGCAGTATTACAAGCGGATCGTTGACGAAGGACATTCGATCGGAATGCATTCTTACAGTCATGTGTACGATCAGGTATATGCAAGTCAGGAAAGCTTCGAGGAAGACGTGACGAAGATTCACGATTACATACAGGAACAGACAGGTGTGGATACGCATCTGTACCGCTTCCCGGGTGGAAGTTCGAACCAGGTAAGTAAGGTAGATATTCAGGATCTGATCGGATATCTGCATGACGAGGGTATCGTTTATTATGACTGGAATTCCCTGTCAGGTGATGCAGTGGATGCATCTTTGACACCAAGTGAGTTAAATGATAATATACTTGGGTATGTACATGCCAATGCCGGCGATTCCGTGATTTTGATGCATGATCTGCAGAACAATCATGCAACGATCGAAGCACTTCCGGCATTGATCCAGACTTTGAAGGATGAAGGATATGAGATTTGTCCGATTGATGATTCTACAAAGCCAGTGCAGCATGTAGAATATAAGGGAGACAAATAATTGAACTACTTAGAAGCACAAAATTACATTGAAGAAAAAAGCAGGCTGGGCATTGTACCTGGCCTGACACAGGTAAAGGAGCTCTTACGGAGACTCGGCAATCCACAGGATGCGTGCAGGACGCCGGGACGAACGGAAAGGGCTCTATTTTTGCGTTTGTACAGGAAAGCCTGCTTGCTGCAGGGTATCATGTGGGACGATATATTTCCCCGACGATTCTGACGTATCTGGAACGGTACCAGCTTGACAGACGCTATATGACAGAGGATGAATTTGCGGCGTTGCTCACAGAGGTTGCAGCGGTGATCGAGACAATGGAGACGGATGGGTTTGCCAGTCCCACTGTATTCGAGATTGAGACGGCGGTTGCGTTTCTGTATTTTGCGAGAAACCACGTTGACTATGTATTGCTCGAATGTGGCATGGGTGGAAGCCAAGATGCGACGAATGTGCTTGCTAAACCGGAGGTTTGTGTGTTTGCACAGATCAGCATGGATCATATGCAGTTCTTAGGCGATACTCTGACGAAGATTGCAACAGAGAAAGCAGGTATCATCAAGCCGTATACAACTGTGATCTGCGCGCCGCAGGTGCGAGAAGTATCGAAAGTATTACGGGAGATATGCGAAGTACAACATGCTTCTTATATAGAAGTGAATCCATCAGACTGGGAAGTTGTGCAGATGAATCTGGATGGTACTGAGGTGGTGGATTGTGGAACGAATCCAGATGAAACCAATATGGATGCGGATATGGATCAACGGCAACAACCATATCATATCCCGCTTTTAGGAGAGCATCAGATTGCGAATGCACAGACAGCAATCACGGTGTTGCGTACACTATATATAGAAGAAACAGCCATTCATAAGGGAATCGCACAGACGGTATGGCTGGGGCGTATGACGAAGGTGGCGGAGCATCCGTATATCTATGTGGATGGTGCGCACAATGTAGCAGCGTGGGAATATTTGCGCACATCGGTGGAAAAATATTTTACAAACCGCAGGGTAATCTATATAATAGGAGTACTGAAAGATAAGGAATACGAGAAGATGGTGGAGATTCTGGCACCGACGATGGCAGCGGCAGTTGTGGTCACACCAGATACACCGCGCGGCCTGCCGAAAGAGATTCTGGCACCGTTGATACAGGCGCAGGGCGTACCGGTCCAGCTTGCGGATACGAGCGCGGAAGCACTGCAAAAGGCAAGAGAACAGGCGGGAGAAACGGGTGTCATTCTCGTGAGTGGTTCGTTATCTTTTCTGGCAGAGTATCTGCAATTAGAAAGCGGAGATGAAAACAATGGAGCGAGTAGATAAAATTCTCGCGCATCCGGAATTTCAGGTGTATATGCGTCGGATCAGGGAGCAGGAACGCACGCGTGTGTTCTGCCTGCATGGAATCGAGCATAGTCTGGATGTGGCAAGAATCGGATATATAAAGAATCTGGAACAGGGACTTTCCTTCCGGCAGGATGTGATCTATGCAATGGCATTGCTGCACGATATCGGAAGATGTGAGGAGTATGCTTCCGGGAAATCCCATCATGAGGCGGGAGCCGAGCTGGCACGACCTATCCTTCTGGCATGTGGATATACAGAGCATGAATGTGCTGAAATCTGTGATGCAATCGGCAGACATAAGGCACCGAGTGAGCAGGCAAGATCGCTTGCAACATTGCTGTATGATGCGGATAAGCAGTCTAGAAACTGTTTTGACTGCCCCGTGCAGGAACAGTGTTACTGGTCAGAGGAAAAGAAGAACCATACAATTCGATATTAAGTTTCATATACAAGAAGAATGCAGTCGGGAAAAAAACGGCTGCTTTTTTGTTTATGACGGGTGTAAAGAAATTGACAAAAAACAAAGCTTGATAAAAACAACTGTAAATTGATTTACACAAAGGAAACACAAGCAAATATAAAATTCGACTTGATAAAGCTGTGCAACAACATAAAAATAATAAGAAAACCTCTCTATTTTTCTAAAAATAAAAAATGAACTCCCCAAAACTTTAAATAAATTAGGAAATCCCTTATCTGTGTTGACAAAATAACGTTACAGGCACATAATACAGCCAAGTCAAAGGTAAGGACTTAAGAAAATTAAGAAAAATGTGAGAAGAAAGAGAGGATGATGTTTATGAAGAAAAGAAAATTAATCAGCATGGTGCTTGCAGCAACATTGGCATTGACATCTCTTACCGGTTGTGGAAAGAAGGATTCATCCAGTGATGACAGTGTATTAAGAGTCGGAATGGAATGTGCATATGCTCCATTCAACTGGTCACAGGAAACGGATGAGCTTGCAAATGGTGAAAAGGCAGTTCCAATCTACGGAACAAACATGTATGCATATGGATATGACGTAATTGTAGCAGAGAAGCTTGCAAAGCAGATGGGTAAGACATTGGAAATCCACAAGGTAGAATGGGATTCCATCGGAATGTCACTCGATGCTGGCGATTACGATGTGATCATCGCAGGTATGGGTCGTACGAAGGAACGTGAGGCATCTTATTCATTTACAGATCCTTACTATTATAGAACAAACTGCTTAGTTGTTAAGAAAGGTTCTGGATTGGAAGGAATCAAGGGCTTATCTGAATTGGCAGGAAAGAATGTAACACTTACGACACAGCTTGGTACCGGATGGGTAAACCTGCTTGATCAGGTACCGGATGCAACACTTGGTGCAAATTATGAGACAACGGCTGAATGCTTTATGGCGATCTCAAATGGAACGGCTGATGTGTGTGTCATTGATGCACCGACAGCAGAATCTGCAGCGATGACAAACGATGATCTGGCAATTATCTATCTGGATGACAATGACAAGTTCGTGGGCGATGAGGAAATGACAAATGTATGTATCGCAACAAGAAAAGATGATACCGCCCGTCGGGATGAGATTCAGAAGGCGATGGATGCCATCGGATGGAATGACAAGGCTGAGATGGATAAGACAATGGAAGAGGCAGTCAGCTTACAGCCAGCAGCTAATTAGATTATGATCCCCCCCCCGCAGCCTTTCATGATTTCAGGCTGCGGAGGAATTATAAAAAACGTGTAGGACAGGAGGAAATCATATGGGTGCTATTCTAAGTATATCATCCCCGAACAATATCTTTGAATGGATGGCATTTCTTGCCGAAAAGTATTCGAGCATGTTCTTGCAGGGAACATGGATTACCCTGTATGTATCTGTGATCGGTACGATCGTAGGTTTCATACTTGGTTATATCGTAGGTATTGTCGGAGATATCAAAATTCACAAAGAAGATAATCCGATCAAAAAGGGAATTATCAAATTCTTCAAATTTATCTGTTTCTTATATGTAGAGTTGTTCCGAGGAACACCAATGATCGTACAGGCGATGATCGTATACTTCGGTCTCCGTCAGGGCGGTGTGAACATCAACCCGATCATTGCAGGTATTCTCGTAACTGTATTAAATACAGGTGCGTATATGTCAGAAACCGTACGTGCAGGTATCAAATCCATTGATGCCGGACAGCGTGAAGGTGCTCTGGCAATGGGAATGTCGCCGATGCAGGCAATGTTCTATGTAATCCTTCCACAGGCATTCAAGAACATTATCCCAGAGATGGCGAACACATTCCTGACGAACCTGAAGATGACATCTGTGTTGAATGTAATCGGTATTCAGGAGTTGTTCATGCAGGCAAAAACGGTCGGTGGTACATATTACAAGTATTTTGAATCGTATCTTGTAATCGCACTAATCTATCTGGTGCTTTGTGTGGCATTTAACCGGTTGTTCTTATTTATCGAGAAAAAGATGGCAGGCAAAAAAGATTATGTGCTTGCTGTGGAATATATGGAAGACAAACAGTAGGAGGGTGAGCTTATGAGTAAAAACAATGAAGAAAGTATTATTGAAGTAAAAGACTTAAGCAAATCCTTCGGTGATCATGAGGTTTTGCGGAAGATTGATTTTGAAGTGAAGAAGGGCGAGGTGATCTGTATCCTTGGTTCGTCCGGTTCCGGTAAGTCAACCTTGCTCCGGTGCGTGAACAAGCTGGAGACACAGACGAGTGGACAGGTGTTGTACCATGGTAAGGAGATCCGGAATGTCCAGAAGGAGATTAATGAGTTTCGTTCCAGAGTTGGCATGGTGTTCCAGTCCTTCAACTTATTTAACAATATGACGGTGCTGGAAAACTGTATGGAGGGCGCCAGAAAGGTCCTGCATGTATCCAAGGAAGAGGCGTTCGATCGTGCAATCAAGCATTTGAAAGAGGTTGGCATGGCACCATACATTAACGCCAGACCGGAGCAGTTATCCGGTGGACAGAAGCAGCGTGTGGCAATCGCCAGAGGGCTCTGTATGAATCCGGAGGTGCTGCTGTTCGATGAGCCGACATCCGCGCTCGATCCGGAGATGGTCGGTGAAGTATTAAATGTAATGAAGGAGCTTGCAAGCTCAGGACTCACGATGTTGATCGTGACACATGAGATGGATTTCGCCAAGAATGTATCGTCCCGTGTGTTGTTCATGGATAAGGGCTATGTTGTGGAGGATGCACCACCAGAGGAGTTCTTCACGAATCCAAAGAACGATCGAAGCAGAGAGTTCTTAAGCAGATTCATTGCATAGCAACCTTGCTTGAAAATGGTTTCAAAAAGTGTAGATAGATTGTGAGGGAAAAATATGGAAAATTATGTTGTTACTTTTGCAAGAGGCTTTGGTACCGGCGGAAAGGAAATCGCATCGAAGCTTGCGAAGGAGCTTGGCATCCATTGCTACGAAAATCGAATCCTGACACTGGCATCCCAGATGAGCGGACTCGATGAGAAGTTATTTCAGGAGGTCAACGAGAAGGTTCGTTCCAATGGCGGTTTTTCCAGCTTTTTAAAAGGCTTGCCACGGGCGAAAAGCTATATCAGCCGGAATGAGAAGTTCGTGTCCGATGATAAGCTGTTTGAGTATCAGAAGCAGATCATTGAGAACTTAGCGGATACCGAATCGTGTGTCATCGTTGGAAAGTGTGCCGATTACATCCTGCGGGGCAGACCGAATATTGTAAGCATCTACATAGAGGCACCACGTGATTTCTGTGTGAAGCGGACGATGGAGCATATGGGCGTGACCGAGGATGTTGCGACGGCGACGATCGTGCATACGGATAAGTTCCGTGCCGATTATTACAAGTATTATACACATGGAAATTACTGGACGAACCCGGTCAACTACGATCTGACGATCAACAGTGAGAAGGTCGGAATTGAAGATAGTGTGAAGCTGATCAAGGATTACATGAAGATTAAAGGCATTATAAAGTAACGAAAACATTTTATATATTTAGGAGGCGTTTATTATGAAATTAAAGGATCTTGGATTAACAAAGCAGGACATCAAGGATAAGGTAAGCAAGTACATGATCGATACATACGAGCGTTTTGATTTCTTGGCAGAGACAGCCGAGGGCATGTACATGTACGATGAAAATGGAACTCCGTATCTGGATTTCTATGCAGGTATCGCGGTAAATAATGCCGGAAGCAGAAACCCGAAGGTTGTTGCAGCCGTCAAAGATCAGGTCGATGATATCATGCATACATTCAACTATCCGTACACGATTCCGCAGGCATTGCTGGCTGAGAAGGTGTGTACAACCATCGGTATGGATAAGATCTTCTATCAGAACTCCGGTACAGAGGCAAACGAAGCCATGATCAAGATGGCAAGAAAATATGGTATTGAGCATTACGGACCAAACCGTTATCATATCGTAACTGCAAAGATGGGCTTCCATGGTAGAACATTTGGTGCGATGTCCGCAACTGGTCAGCCGGGCAATGGCTGTCAGGTTGGCTTCGGACCGATGACATATGGTTTTTCGTATGCGCCATACAATGATCTGCAGGCATTTAAGGATGCTTGTACCGAGAATACGATCGCGATCATGATCGAGCCAATCCAGGGTGAAGGCGGTGTCCATCCTGCAACCTACGAGTTTATGACAGGACTTCGTAAGTTCTGCGATGAGAATAATATGCTGCTCCTGATTGATGAGGTACAGACCGGATGGTGCAGAACCGGTCAGCAAGCCGGATATCGTCTCTATGGCGAAGGGACTTGGTGGCGGTATGCCAATCGGTGCCATCTGTGCAACCGCGGAAGTTGCAACCGCATTTACACCGGGTTCCCATGGTACAACATTCGGTGGACATCCGGTCAGCTGTGCAGCCGCTTATGCGGAAGTAAACGAGCTTCTTGACCGCGATCTTGCAGGCAATGCAAAAGAAGTTGGTGCGTACTTCATGGATAAGCTGAAGAATCTTCCACATGTGAAGGAAGTCCGTGGTATGGGACTGATGATCGGTGTTGAGTTTGATGATATAATCGGTGCTGTTGATGTGAAGCATGGTGCATTTGACAGAAAGCTTCTGATCACAGCAATTGGTTCGCATGTCATTCGTATGGTTCCACCACTGATTGCAAGTAGAGAAGATTGTGACAAGGCATATGCAATTCTGGAAGAGACAGTGAATGCACTTTCAAAATAAAGGCAAGGTGAATTAGATTGAAGAATTTTAGCTTTTCTGTGCCGCAGGATATCATTGTTGGTGCAGGTTCTATTAAGAAATTAGGTGAATGCGCAACCAAACTTGGCGGCACACATGCCCTTATCATCTCCGGTCCCCATCTGAACAAGATGGGACTGGTGGATACATGTAAACAGTCTCTGGCAGATGTTGGGATTCCGGCGGATGCATTTACGGAGACCGAAGGAAATCCTTCGGTTGAGACGGTCGAAAAGGCAACGAAGCTGTACAAGGAATGTGGTGCGGATTTCATTGTGGCATTTGGCGGTGGTTCTCCGATGGATGTGGCAAAGGCTGTCGGTGTTATCGCAAAATACGGTGGAAGCATTACAGAATACGAAGGTGGAGGCAAGGTGCCGGGACCGATTGTTCCGCAGATTGCGATTCCAACGACTGCTGGTACAGGTTCTGAGGTAACTGCATTTTCGGTTATTACCGATCACAGCCGGAACTACAAGCTGACGGTATTCAGTTATGAACTGATTCCAAAGTACGCGATTTTAGACCCGGATCTGATTGCAACGGCTCCCGGCTCTGT
>ERZ779980.84-NODE-84-length-18381-cov-2.39534_pt1 | contig 18381 bp, 18 predicted proteins | sample MGYA00511937_ERZ779980 | MGnify/ENA primary metagenome ERZ779980 (study PRJEB29588, sample SAMEA2144588) | human gut metagenome | biome: human gut; feature: human-associated habitat; material: faeces | place: Denmark | collected 2008/2010 ... | reverse complement strand
AATATGGCAAACAGAGAGTACAAAAGTGATGTGTTTAGTATGTTGTTGGAGGACAGGGCGAGAGCGTTGGATGTTTACAATGCGATGGCGGGGACGGCATACACCAATCCGGAGATTATCGAGATTCATACGCTGGAAAGTGGTGTATCGCTTACGGTGCACAACGATGCATCGTTTGTGGTAAGCATGGATTCGGTTCTGAATATCTACGAACATCAGTCAACGTACAACCCGAACATGTCACTTCGGGAACTGATTTATTTTGTGACGATCATCAAGAAACTGATAGAAAACAGATATTTACTTAGTCACAAGCTGGTGAAGATACCGACACCGAAGTTCGCAGTGTTCTACAATGGCGACAAAAACAGACCGGAGCGTGAAGTGTTGAAATTGTCCGATGCATATGAAAACCAGTCGGATGAGCCGCAGTTAGAGCTGATGTGTACCGTGTACAACATCAATCCGGGAAATAATGAGGATTTGAAGAAGCGGAGTCAGACGCTGCGGGAGTATATGATATTTGTCGGATATGTAAATGAGAATCTTGCAAAGGCAGAAAAGGGTGGGAAGGATTATGAGACTGCAATCAGAGATGCGGTGAATCGTTGCATTGCAGAGGATATCCTGAAGAAATTTTTGCTGGAACGCGGAGAGGATGTGCAGAAAATTATGATGTTTGATCTGACATACGAAAAGCAGATGGAGAATGCAAAGCGGGAATGGTTTAACGATGGTGTGGAAGAAGGACGTGCAGAGGGATATTCATCTGGAATTGCGGAAGGACGTGCATCTGGAATTGCAGAAGGACGTGCAGAAGGTGCAGTTCATCATTTAGTTGCTTCCGTTGTAAAAAAGGTGCAGAAGAACAAAACACTTGAACAGATTGCGGATGAACTTGAAGAATCGGTCGAAGATATCCAGTTGATTTATGATATCGTAAACAAGCATGCACCAGAATATGATGTGGATGCAATTACCGCAGAAGTGTTAGAGGTACAGGAAAAATATGAGTGATAATCAGAACAACAATCCTAAGGGAATTATAATTGGAATGCTTTGCCTGATCTGGGGACTGGGATCGATTGCAGCGATGCTGTTTTGTTCCAAGCTGGAGAATCATACGGGAATTCTTCTTGTGTTGCTTGGACAGTTTTTTCTTGTGATCGGCTTGATCGCTGTAATCTGCAACAGAAAAGCCAAACCATATCCATTTATTGTATTGGTATTTCCGCTTGCCGGGATTGCATTGCTTGTATGTGGAATTTATATCTTGACAAAAGGAGAGATTGCTTTGTCGATGCTGGATCAATATGCACCATACATATTGATCTGGATATTCCCGCTTGCCGGGATAATGATGATAGCAGGTACGCTTGGGAAAATCCGGTACCTGAAGCAGGTATGTACGCAGGAGGTTCAGGCAAAATGCGTCGATATTGAAAGTGCGTCTGCCGCAGGCACACATAGAAGAAAGCATGTAACGATGCCGGTTTACAGTATCTCCTATAACGGAGAAGAGAAGCTTCTTAGAAAAGGCATGTACACCAATCTGAATCATTTTGAGATCGGAGCATATTATAACATCCGGATAAATCCGACGAATCCGGATGAATATCTCGATGAGAATAACAGAAAAGGAAATAACTTGATTTTGATACTTGGTGTTGTACTGCTTGTCGTGACGCTGCCGGCGATCGTATATATGTATATCAATGGGATTTGAGATAAATAAAATAAGATGGAAACCGGTTGTAAGAAATGTTTTATTCAGATGAAATTTACCACCAATAATTAGAATAAAAAATCTATTTTGGTACTTGATTCATAAAAATCAATCTGTTAGAATACACATATAAAAAGGGAGTAGCTTGCCGGTCGCGGTTCACTTCTTCGTCAAGACAGTTATTGAAACATATAACTCGGAAAGTGATGAAATAGCGAGACTTTTACTGTTTACGCAGTAGGAGTCTCTTTTTTTATACCTACTGCAAAATAAAACAAAGAAAGAGAGGTAGAAAGGATGTTCTTGAAGGTTGTAATTTTGTTGGTAGGTTTTTTGTTTCTCGTGAAGGGGGCAGACTGGTTTGTGGAGGGGGCGGCGAGTATCGCGAAGAAGCTCGGGATTCCGCAGCTCATCATCGGTCTGACGATTGTAGCGATGGGAACAAGTATGCCGGAGGCGGCGGTCAGTATGGCGGCGTTGCAGAAGAATGCGGGAATCACGATCGGAAATATCGTGGGAAGTAATATCCTCAACATTCTGATCATTCTTGGTGTGACAGCGGTGATCACGAATGTAGCGATCCAGACGTCAACGTTTCGCTATGAGATACCATTTATGATGGTAGTTACGATTATACTGCTGGTATTTGGAATTACCGGTGGGGAAGTGACATTCGTAGAAGGTATTATTTTCTGGGTTTTGTTCCTGTTATATCTTGGCTATCTGTTTGTGATGGCGAAGAAAGGAACCAATGAGGAAGAAGGCGAAACAAAGGATTACCCGGTATGGAAATGTATTCTTTTCATGGTGATCGGTGGTGTGCTCGTTGTAAAGGGAAGCGATTTCGCGGTCAGCGGAGCATCTGCAATCGCACGGTATTTCGGTATGAGCGAGCGGTTTATCGGACTTACGATTGTAGCACTTGGCACCTCACTTCCGGAGCTTGTGACATCTGTCACAGCAGCGCGGAAAGGAAATGCGGGAATCGCAATCGGAAATATCGTGGGTAGCAATATTTTCAATATCCTGTTCGTAATCGGTACAACTGCACTCATCTGTACAGTGCCATTTGAGAGCAAATTCATCATAGATACGATCATTGCGGTTGTGGTTGGTGCGATCTTGTGGATCGGAACATATAAGCATAAGGAGCTGCGGCGTCCATGCGGCATCTTCATGCTGCTTTGTTATGTGGCGTATTTCGTGTATCTGTGTATGATGTAAAGGATGTTTATTGGGAAATTCCTCTAGTTTGACTTTTTCTTCCCAATAAAAATATGTATGTAGCAAGCTGGTTGGGGGAATTTTTCAGAATTAGAAAAATTCCCCCAATGAATATTGCAATTCTGACAATTTCACTGGGTAAAAAATTCTAATTTCAAAAAATTCCCCAATACCGCCCATAAACAAGAAAAATAGTTGGGTAAAAAAGTGGTAATCAGCAAAAGTCACCCAACAGCAGTCAACAATATCCCCAAATTCATACAAAAACCACACTGCAACAGTCATCTATATCAACCAATTCATACAAAAACGTACGCCACACGAATAAAAAATAAAAAACATTCGTAAAACCTCTTGACAAACGAGTTAGCTGAAACTAACATATATACGAATAAAACAACAAAAATATTCGCATATAGTAGGGAGGACGCAGAATGTTTATCGAAGGAAAAAATCTGGTGAAGAAATACGGAAAGGGAGAAGCAACGGTGTTCGCGCTCGATCATGCCGAGTTTGGGGTAGAGAAGGGCGAGATCGTCGTGATCTTAGGTCCGAGTGGAAGTGGTAAAAGTACATTGCTGAATATCCTTGGCGGTCTAGATAAGGTGACAGAGGGAAGCATGCTGGTAGATGGAACGGACTTGGAGAAGATGTCTGCCAAAGAACTGGAACTGTATCGGAGGGAGAAGCTTGGATTCGTATTCCAGTCCTACAATCTGACGCCGGATCTGACCGTGCGTGAGAATATTGAGATGACAGCAGAACTTGTGCAGGAGCCGCTCAGTACCGACACACTGATCGAAGAACTGGGACTGAAGAAGTATGAGACACATTTTCCAAAGGAACTTTCCGGTGGTCAGCAGCAGCGTGTTGCAATCGCGCGGGCAATGGTGAAGAAGCCGGATATCCTTCTCTGTGACGAGTTAACCGGTGCGCTTGATACAAAGTCATCAAAGGATGTATTGCAGCGTGTACAGAAAATGAATGATACATATAAGACGACAGTCGTGATAATTACACACAACCTGAACATCGCCGGAATGGCAGACCGGATCATTAAGATCACGGATGGCAAGGTTGTATCCAATCAGAAGAATGCAGATAAGAAACGAGTAGAGGAGATGGAGTTGTAATATGACGATCAATAAGAGAGCAGGGCGCAGCATAAAGAAAAACATCGCGTTTTATATTATCAGTATCATTCTTACGATGCTGACATCTATGGTGATTGTCGCCGCGGTGTCAACCGGACACACACTGACAAAGGTTGTGGATGATTTTGTGAAGGACTATAAGGTGGAGAATGCGGAGTTTGTCACTTATCAGCCGTTGTCCGATGCAGATATGGAGAAGCTCGAACAGGAATATGATGTGATACTGGAACACAGCCGGTATAAGGATGTAAATGTGGAAAGTGGGGATTTAAAAGGAGCTACGATCCGTGTATTCCCGATGCCGGAGAAGCTGAACCTCTGTGAGGTGCGGGACGGACACGAACCGGGTGACGGGGAAGCACTTCTGACACAGGATTTTGCGGATATGCATGACATCCGGGTTGGAGATACGATTTCTCTTGGGGCGTATGATTATAAAGTATCTGCCTACACGACGAAAGCAGATTATATCTATATGCTTGATAAACTGTCCGGCTATATTGATAGTGAGAAATTTGCACTTGTCGTAGTCGATCGCAAGGAATATGACAAGATTGATGCAGATGAGACAAGCTATTATTCTATCAAATACAACAAGGATAATTCCAAGGAAGTCCGTGAGAAGTTAAATGAAGGTTATGTGATTGCAAGCTATATGGCGGCAACCACGAACACACGAATCTCCATGCCGGTCAATGAGGGAGATGCCGTTACGAACATGGCAACCATGTATGCACCGGTTATGTTCATCATTATTATCACGCTTGTTGTTATGGTGCTTGGAAGAAATATCAGACAGGAACAGTATCTGCTTGGCACATTTCTGGCACTTGGATTTTCCAAGAAGCAGATCATAAGACATTATATGCGGTATGGGGTACTGCCGGGAGTTGTTGGAAGTGTACTTGGCTTGATTGTGTCCATTCCGTTGACCGGGGTACTGTGCAGATTCTATATCGAATATGATTTTGAAAAGCTTATGTATACACCGGCCTACAATGTACCATCGATCGTTATAGCACTGGTGGTACCAACCGTCCTTTACTGTGCGGCTATCGCAATCCAGGCGGCAGAGCTCTTGAAGAAGTCACCGGTCGATCTCTTAAGAAACACAGGAAAAGATACGAAGACAGTTGGCGTGATGAAGAAGAGTCATGCAAAGACACAGACAAAGATGCGGGTGCGGAGCGTGATCGGACATCCGGGAAGAAGCATTGTAACGGCATTTGGTGTGGCTGTCGCTGCATTCTGTATTCTGACAGGATTTATTATGAAAGACAGTCTGGATACGCTGATGCATGGAGGACTTACAAGCTCTATCAAGTACGAATATCTGTACCGGCTGAATTCGTTAGAGGAAGGCACGCCGGAGCAGGGCGAGGCGTTGTTCCAGAATTACTATGAGGTAGAGGGAAACACCGTACAGCTTTTGGCACAGGGAATCAGCAAGGATTCGAAATATTTCCCGGACAAGACGGACGGTGGTGACGCGCTTGATCTGAACAAATATTATCTGACAAGTGCGGCTGCACAGACCTATGGTATAAAGACAGGTGATACGCTTACCTTCAGCAATATTGCAGATCTGAAAGAACATAAGGTAACAATCAGTGGTATCGTGACGGACAACACGCATTGCTATCTGTACACAGGAAGAGAAAATGCAACGGCGCTGGCAGGTGTAGACAGTGACGCCTATAACTGCATTATAAGCAAGGATGCATTGTCACTTGACAAAGACCGCGTGGCAAGTGAGACAACGATGACTGTCACGGCAGACACGATGGAAAATATGATGGGACCGATGCATGCAATCATGGTTATATTTGAGATCGTAGGTGTTGTGCTTGGTGTATTTGTGCTGTATCTGATTATCAACATGATCGTCGCAGAAACTGCAACCAATATCTCGGTTATGAAGGTGCTTGGATTCAGCCAAAAAGAGATTTCAAACCGGGTATTGAATGTCAATCATATTCTGGTATGCATCGGATATCTGATCGGAATCCCGGCTGCATATATGTTTGTCAAGGTCGGTTATTCGGATACGATCGAGAATTATGGTATGCTGTTGTCACCGGTTCTCACAGCCAGAACGTTGGTGATCGGTTTCGTACTTACATGGGTAGTCTATGAGATTTCCCTTCTTCTCCAGAAGAAAAAAATATCAAGGATTGACATGGTGGAAGCTTTGAAGGAAAATAACAGAAACGAGTAGATTTCTTCAGAAGCTTTTTGGGAGGATACAGATGGCAAAACGGGTATTTACGGAGGAAGAACGGGCAGAGTATAGAGAGAAAATGCTGGATGCAGGGTTTGATTTGTTGAAGCAGTATGGAATGACACATATGTCGGTTGCCAAGATCACCGAGGCAGCCGGCATCGGTGTAAGTACGTTCTATAATTTCTTCTCGTCGAAGGAAGAATATGTGTATGAGGTTCTGCAATACCGGAGAAGAAAGATTCCGGAGCTGATCCGGATTGCATTAAATGGCAAGGAAAAGGCTGGTCCGGCAGAGACGCGCACATATCTGAAGATGATGATCGATGAGAGGTACAGTGTATTTCCAAGTCTGACACCGGAGGATGAGAAGCGTCTGTTGGAGATGCTTCCGGAACAGGCAAGACCGGATCTGCAGAAAGAGACCGAGACAAGTATGCAATTCTTCCGGCATATGGAAGGCATCCGCCCGGATGTGAATATTCCGCTTGTGGCGAACCTGATTAAGGTCTATGTGCTTGCCGCAGAAGGAAAAGAGATGCTGCACCAGACGGTGTACGAAGTGACGATGGATCGCATGCGGGATCTGATCTTGTATGAGATATTCGGAAGAACGGAATAAAGTTATGAAAAAGGAGCGATCAGCTCCTTTTTTTATGCCCTGAAAATAAGACTGACTTTTCCAGTTTCCCGGTTGTTATATATGAATGACAAAGGAATGAAAGGAAAGGTGCAGTATGAAGAAACAGGCAAGACACAAAAAGAAACAGAGCTACAAAGCGGTAGCGCGTGTACTCGTGACTTTGCTAATATTGATCACTGGTCTGATCGCGTACTATTCAATCCGTGGTGGAGATCGCACATTGCTCATGGTATTTCATTCGGAAAAGCAGGTGGCAGATACTTCGGGCGCATGGAATCTAATTCTTGTTGATCGGGATCATTACATTCCTGCCAATTATCAGGTGGAACTGACCGAATTATCCAATGGGGAAAAGGTGGATTCAAGGATCTATCTGGAGCTACAGCAGATGTTTGATGATGCAAGAGCGGCGGGACTTGCGCTGTTTGTGCGGGAAGGGTATCGGACAACAAAGGAGCAGCAACAGATCATGGACGATCGAATCAAAGAACATGAAAATCAGGGCTGCTCGAAGAAAGAGGCGAAGAAGAAAGCGGAGGAGTATGTTGCGATTCCGGGGACGAGCGAGCATCAGTTAGGACTCAGTGTGGATATCAACGCGGATACATCCAAATGTTCATCGGATGCTGTCTATCAGTGGCTGGATGAAAATGCATATAAGTACGGATTTGTGAAACGCTATCCAGAAGATAAGACAGACATTACATCCATCAACAACGAACCGTGGCATTACCGGTATGTGGGAAAGGATGCAGCAAGAACGATGAAGCAGGAAAATCTGTGTCTGGAAGAATATCTGATAAAATATAAATAAAACTGACTTTTCTGACGCATATGTTGTTATAGTAAGTGGGGATAGAAAAGAGGTGAGAGCGAGAATGGAGTCTACAAGCGATTTTCTGCTGGTGCACCGGGCGAGAGCCGGGGATGAGGAGGCATGTGAGAGACTGGTCAGGAAATATTATCCAAGCATTTATCAGTACTGTTTGTTGCATATATATGACACCTATGAAGCAGAGGATCTGACACAGGAAGTGTTTGTCAGAGCCTTTGCAAGCTTAGAACGATACAGGGAATATGGCAAAGTAAAAAATTATCTGTATACGATCGCCGGAAATGTAGTGAAAAACTATTACAAGAAGAAAAAGGATATTCTGTTAGATGAACTGCCGGAAGTGGAAACTGAAAACCGTGAGGAGACGGTTGATATCCGGCTGGATATCGAACAGGCGGTGCGGAAGCTGCCGGAGGAGCTGCGGGAAGTTGCGATTTTGTCGTTCTTTCAGGAGCTGAAGCAAAGAGAAATCGCAGAATTGCTCCAGATTAAGCTCTCATTGGTGAAATACCGGATTGGACGGGCGAAGGAGCTTTTGATCAAAGAATTGGAGGTGGAAGAATGAAAGCTTACAGACAACGGATACAGGAATATAGAGATTTCGTACAGCAGACATGTATACGGGAAGAAGCGGGGGCATGCACGATAAAGGTGTGTCAGGATATTCTGACAGAACAGGCACTCCAGATGGAATCAAAGAAGACATCGTATTTTGAATTCTTATATGAGCAGTCACGGTTCATCAAAAAAAGATGGTGGGTGTTGCAGGGCGGAGTGCTTCTGTATCTATGGCTGTGGCTGAGCAACAATGCCAACGACATGAAAGAGACAATGCGACTTATGGGAATTTTCGCAACGATGTTTGTGATTTTGATCGTTCCGGAAGTCTGGAAAAACCGAAGAAACGGTGCCGTCGAGGTGGAACAGGCGTCGTATTATACGCTTCGCCGGATCTGTGCGGCGAGAGTCCTGTTGTTTGCAGCAGTGGACTTCTTGATTGTCATGATATTTTTGGCGGTAGCATATCGGACAACGGCACTTACCCTGAACAATCTGGTTGTGAACTTCTTACTTCCGGTCAATGTGTCCTGTTGCATCTGCTTCCGCGTGTTGTATAGCCGGTGGGAACGGTCAGAATATGTTGCCGTGCTGTTGTGTCTGCTATGGGTGGCAGTCTGGACGATGATTGTTGTAAATGATGCGGTCTATCAGAGGATTGCATCTCCGGTCTGGAAAGCGATGCTGTTGCTGACATTTGTATATGTTGTGTATTGTGTTCGGAAGTCATTGACTTTCGATGAGAAAATGTTGGAGGATTACACCAATGGAATTAGAGTTTAAGCATGTAACAAAACGATATAGCGAGGTAGCCGCCGTCCGGGAAGTAAACTGTGTTATGGAACAGGGCATCTACGGATTGCTCGGAGTCAATGGCGCAGGGAAAACAACATTGATGCGGATGCTGTGTACGATCATCCAGCCATCGGAAGGAGAGATTCTATGGAATGGCAAGGAAATCTGGAAGCTTGGTAGTGCTTATCGGGAGGTGCTTGGATATCTGCCACAGGAGTTTGGGTATTATCCCGATCTGAATGTGTATGATTATATGATGTACATTTCTTCGATAAAGGGACTAAAGCAAGCATTTGCCAACAGGAGAATAAAACAGCTTTTGGAGCAGGTAGATATGTGGAAGTTCAGAAAACGGAAGATGAAGCATCTGTCTGGCGGTATGGTCCGGCGCGTGGGGATTGCGCAGGCAATGTTGAACGATCCAAAGATTTTAGTGTTAGATGAGCCGACAGCAGGACTTGATCCGAACGAGCGGATACGGTTCCGCAACCTGATCAGTGAGCTGTCCGAGAACCGTCTTGTATTGTTATCTACCCATATCGTGTCGGACATTGAATATATTGCAAATGAAATCATGCTGATGAAGGATGGAATGCTTTGCTATACAGGAACCGCGGAAGAGTTGCTTGCATCCATGCAGGAACATGTATGGCTGTGTCAGGTGCCGAGAAATATGGTCGAGAACTATATGCGGAAATATCTGGTCGGAAATATCAAAACATCCGAAAATGGTGCAGAGCTTCGGATCATATCGAAGGAGAAGCCGATGGCGGAAGCTGTGCTGACAGAGAAGAATCTGGAAGATGCATTTTTGCTTTATTTCGGGGAAAAATCGGAGGAACGATAGGATGCTTAAATTAGAGTTGAAACGGATTTTTTCAAAGAAGTTAAATGTGCTTGCCGTTGGACTGATGGTGATATTGGCAGCAGTGTTTAGTGGATTTGCTGCAACTAGCAACCGGTATGTGGATGCGCATGGAACGGTCAGCACAGGAATGCTGGCAACGAGAAAGCTTGTAGAAAATAAGAATGGGTATGCAGGGGCTCTGACGGAAGCAGAACTTACGAAGATTGTTGTACAGTATAAAGCGGTGATGGCACAATCCCAAGAGGAGCAGGATGCAAATTATGGGACACTATATCAGCCAATCGATGATATCCTAAATTTCATGATATCTGTGCTGACACCGGATGCGGGATACGATGAGACAGTTTTGGATTCGGTGACGGAGGATTCCGTACAGGATTTCTATACGTGGTATCGGGGAAATATGAAATGGATGGCAGATCAGTATGGAAAGACTCCTGAACAGAAAGATTATCTGGAGAAGAAATACAGTGAGATTATGTTGCCGCTCCAATACGAATCCTATGGTGCATGGGATACGATGATTATGTATGCGGAGACATATTCGATCGTGCTGGCAATCCTGGTTGGATTTATCTGTGCAGGAATATTTGCAGATGATTTTCAGACAAAGGCGGATGCGGTATTTTTTGCTTCGAAGTATGGAAGATCCAAAGCAATTAAAAACAAGATACTGGCAGGCGTCGTTGCGACAACGATGATCTACTGGACAGGAATTGTCCTGTTAAGTGCAATCAGCTTTGGCATTATGGGAACCAGTGGCATGCATACACCGTACCAGATGTCGGAAGCATATAGCATCTACATCATGACATATGGACAATATTACGCACTGACAGTAGCATGCGGTTACATTGCAAGTCTGCTTGCAGCGTCTTTAGCCATGCTGGTAGCGGCGAAGATGCATACGATCAGTGTTGCTGTCTGCATTCCATTTTTTCTGTACTGCTTACTACCATTTATTGGGCGGGTATTGTCCAGCTATACAAAGGTGTTCAACCTGATTCCGACGATCCTTACAAATGTGGAAGCAAGCGTCAGGGTGCCGTTGTTGTATCAGATTGGAACGCATGTGATCCGGCAGGTTCCACTTGTAATGGTGATGTATACCGTTCTTTCCATCGTGCTATTGCCGCTTATTTACCGGAGTTTCCGGCGATATGGGAGAGCGTAGTTGATTTTTATCAAATTACTCTGTATTGCAAGTGATAAGAGGATAAGCATGGGCTTTTCCGGAGATAAATGATGTGGCGGATTGATAAATTTTCGTTTGACATTTTCAAAATCAGCAAATATAATATTCAAACGAACGAGTAGCAAATCTGCGTAAATCCAGTTTTGCTGCTCGTTTTTATTTTTATATGCCATTAAAAAGTGTGTAGCTGATCAGCGTAAGTCCAACTTAGAATGATTAGTACACACTTTTTTTATGAGGAAAAAAGGAGGATTTAGAAAAATGGCAGAAAGTAACAAGATGAAGGATATGCCAGTGAATAAGCTCATGATCCGGATGGGTATTCCGATGATCTTATCCATGGCATTGCAGGCAGTCTATAATATTGTAGACAGTGCGTTTGTCGGAAATATGAAGGTGGGAAGCGAAGCTGCGCTGAACGCGTTAACGCTGGTGTTCCCGGTTCAGATGCTCATGGTAGCAGTCGCAATCGGCACCGGTGTTGGCACGAATGCACTTCTGGCGAGGACGCTTGGACAGGAAAATCCACAGAAAGCGGCGAAGGTAGCGGGAAACAGCTTATTCCTTGGAGTGATTATCTATGCAGTCTGTCTGTTGTTCGGCGTGTTCGGTGTGAAAGCATATATTTCCTCACAGACCGGTGATCCGCAGGTCATCTCTATGGGAATTAGCTATCTGCGTATCTGCTGTGTGCTTTCGTTTGGAATTATTTTCTTTTCGTTATTTGAGAAGCTGCTGCAGGCAACGGGACGTTCCCTTTACTCTACGATTGGTCAGGTCGTAGGTGCTGTGGTAAATATCATTCTTGATCCGATCATGATCTATGGAATCGGACCGGTTCCGGAAATGGGAGTCGAGGGTGCAGCTTATGCAACGGTGATCGGACAGATTGCATCGGCAGTGCTATTATTCATCTTTCATAAGAAATTCAACAAGGAATTTGAACAAGGAATTACCTATATGAAACCGGATGGCACGATTATATGCGGGATATATTCCATCGGACTTCCGGCAATCATTGCACAGGCACTTATGTCAATCATGGTGTATGTGATGAACCTGATCCTGAAATTCAACGCAGCCGCCCAGACGGCATACGGACTTTTCTATAAAGTACAGCAGTTTGTGCTTTTCTTGGCGTTCGGACTGCGTGATGCAATTACACCGATCATTGCGTTTGCCTATGGAAGGGGGAGCAAGAAGCGGATCAACGATGGAATCAGATATGGCCTGACGTATACAATTGTTTTGATGGCTGTCGGAATTTTGATTACGGAGCTTTTCCCGGAATCATTTGCCGGATTATTCAATGCAGGGCAGTCGAGAGAATATTTTATAGATGCGATGCGTATTATCTCGATCAGCTTCCTTTTCGCAGGCGTCAACGTCGCGTATCAGGGAATCTATCAGGCGTTAAACGGTGGTATCGAGTCGCTCGTGATTTCGCTGCTTCGGCAGCTTGTAATCATCCTTCCACTCGCGGGTGTATTCTCCATCTTCGTTCGTAACGGGCAGATGGGCGTGTCACTCATCTGGTGGGCATTTCCGATTACAGAGTTTCTTTCGTGTCTGGTCGGCTATGTGCTTTTGAAGAGAATTAAGAAATACAGGGTTGGAGAGATAACGGACGAGAAAAAAGGGTAAAATTCTGGAAAAATAAAAAGTTACTCTCTTAACTTGATGTAAACGTAATTACATAGTATAGTTATGTCCAAATACCAATGACAGCTATCATAATTGGAGATATTTTTGATCGCGATGGAAGCAGATAGTTTATTATGGATTCAAAATAATATACGGAATGATGTGTTGACCCCGATTTTCAAGTTTGTTACGACACTTGGAAATGCGGGAATGATCTGGATTGTCCTCTCTGTGGGATTGCTGATCCCGAAGAAGACAAGGCGCGTCGGCGTGCTGGCGTTAGTTTCTCTTTCCTTCTCGGCTTTGATTGATAATGTGATCTTGAAGAACGTCGTTGCGCGGACAAGACCATACGACGTGATCGAAGGACTCACCAGTCTGGTCGGTTCGCAGAAGGATTATTCATTCCCATCCGGACATACCGGAAGTGCCTTTGCAGCGGCGGTTGTGATGTCCCGGGAACTGCCGAAGAAGCTTGGAATTCCGATTTTAGTTTTTGCGTGTCTGATGGGATTATCCCGGTTGTATGTCGGTGTGCATTATCCATCGGATGTACTGGGCGGAGTCCTGATTGGTACTGGCGTCGCACTGCTTACTCATTGGTTCGGTACCGTCTGGATAGAACAAAAGGTATAAAACGAAAGAAGGAATAACGATGTGGATTGCATTTGCATTCGGCTCTGCGCTGTTCGCAGGACTGACCGCAATCTTAGCAAAATGTGGAATTAAGAATACAGATTCCAATGTCGCAACGGCGATCCGGACAATTATAGTCCTGATCTTTTCATGGATTATGGTATTCGTTGTAGGAGCACAAAAAGGGCTTGCAGATATATCCGGAAAGACGTTACTTTTCCTGATCTTCTCCGGTCTGTCGACGGGCGCTTCGTGGCTTTGCTATTTTAAGGCACTGCAGCTTGGTGATGTGAATAAGGTAACACCGATTGATAAATCGAGCACGATTCTTACGATGCTTCTGGCATTTATCCTGTTACGGGAAGCATTGTCTCCACTCAAGGTGGCTGCGATGATTGCGATTGGTGTGGGAACATATCTTATGATTCAGAAGAAGGAAACCGAAGAAAAAAAACAGGATGGCAAATGGCTGATCTATGCGATTGGTTCCGCGGTATTCGCCAGTCTGACTTCGATCCTTGGAAAGGTTGGAATCCAGGATGTCAACTCGAATCTTGGAACGGCGATCCGGACGATTGTGGTACTCATCATGGCATGGGTGGTTGTGTTTGTGACCGGAAAGCAGCATACCGTAAAGCAGATCGACAAATCAAGCTGGATATTCTTAGTGTTATCCGGAATTGAAACCGGTGCTTCGTGGCTTTGTTATTACCGGGCATTACAGACCGGACCGGCAAGCGTGGTTGTACCAATCGATAAGCTTAGTATCTTAGTTACGATTGCATTTTCCTATGTCGTATTTCATGAGAAATTAACGGCAAAGGCGGGTATCGGTCTAGTGTTGATTGTTGCCGGAACGCTGCTGTTGTTGCTCTGGCGAGCTTAATTTTCAGGATATGAAGAAGGCTGCCGAGTTCAGGGGGGAACCTGCGATTCTGAAGCTATGGACAAAGGAGACTGGAACACACCATTAGGGTTTACATGTCAGTTTGGACATAAGTTTAAGGGGAGTCCAAGACTTATTCTTGATAAAAAGGTAGAATCTGTTTCCATGCGGGGGATAATCTGTTGGTTGCAGGTAGTTTGTCAGTTTAAATATTTTTTGCGATAGTCACTCGGCGACATGGAGACGTATTTTCGGAAAACACGGGAAAAATGCCCCGGGGAAGAAAAGCCGAGATCCAGACTGATGGCGGTCAAAGGTTTATCTGTGTAGCGGAGGAGGTGTTTTGCCTCCTCTGTTTTCCGGTTAAGTATAAAATCTGTGAGCGTGATATTACTTTCTGCCTTAAATCGTTTTGAGAGATATGATCTGCTCATATAAAATTCTTTTGCCATGGCTTCCACCGTAATCGTTTCTGACATATGATGGTCAATATAGTTTGCTACATCTGAAACAAGCTGTGATTTTGCCCCTGCTTCCTGTAACTGGTTTACACGCCTGGCAAAGTCTATGAGCATACGATAACGAAGATTGATAATCCTTGAATAATCATTTGATGATTCGCATTTCTGTATGTAGCTGTCACTCAGTGTGAATGCATCATCGGGATTCATGCCACCGTGGATAGCCGAACGTGAAACAAGCGTAGTTGTAGCGATAAAGGTATCCTTTAATTGACGAAGCTGATTGTCGGACATCGTACCAATCTTCAGAGCTGTAGATTTCTCAATCACTCCTGTTAAGGCCATATAATCGCCTTTTCGAACCATATTCATCACATTCTGTTCGAAATCATAAGTGTTGTGGAGTGTTATGCTTTGAGTTGTCTCATCGGAGAAAAACATGTCAGCATCATGCTTGTTCATTGATTCTATAAACTGCTTTTGTATGGCATCGTCAATAAAAACATCATGAAGGAAGCATTTCTCATTGTTCAGTATGTAATTCAAAAGACACAGAAGCTGCATAAGGCTTTCTAATGGTATGTGGGTGATATCCTGCATGGCGATTATAAAATCATCGATATCGTCACCCGGTATGTCCAATTGCATGGCGAGATCCCGTAGTGTTGGCGTGGAGTTTGGAACCTGGCTTGTCGGCCCGATTACAATTTTATAATTATCGGAATTAACAATGCCATAGTAGCAAAAATGTGCGGTCATGAAATAACCGACGTGGTCAGTAATTTTTAAAATGTCTGCCTGGTAGATAGACACAGGATCTTTAACAAGGTTGACTGTGGAGTGATAAAAAATAAGTGTATTGTTTTTATAAATACGTGTCGGAATTCCGAACAGACTGCCGGTGATTGTACCAATATAATCGTAATCAATGGATTGCATGGCTGGCTCCTCCTTATGAATATGGACACAATTATACTATTGTGAACACATATGTGCAAGAAATACGAAAAAAATAGTGATAGAATCCGGAAGGATAAAAAATATAAGAAAGGAACCTATGATTTATGTACACAAAAAATGCAAAAAAGAAAATTGAAAACATGCCATTACAGGAACGAATAGCCTATGGCTACAAAAAAGTAATTATGCTGATGCTTATTTCAGGGCTGCTTTCCATAATAGCGATAGGCGTACTGCTTGCGGATCTTTTGAATTATGTGCAGAAAATCAATGCTTCAGACATAGCAGTGAAAATGTGCAGAGTGAATGTAAATGCTGCTGCAAGAAATATAAGGGAAATGGCGTTGGATGACGATGAAGCTTCTTATGATGACTATGAAAAGACAATAACAAAGCTGCTTGCAGATGTTGATGCCCAGCTAAAAATAATAAAAGAAACCGGGGTTGTCTCAGAAGAAAATTATACAGAATATGCTACAGCATTATCCGATTGGGAAGACATAAGCACATCCATTATAGAGGAAATACGACAGGGACAGAACCAAAAAGGTGTAGAGGATATCCTTACCAAATGTACCCCTGCATTGAATAAATTAGTTGATATTGCTTTGAAATTAGATGATATTACAGACATAGCCAGCGATAAGGCAGTCAGAAATACCGTATTATGTGCTATTTTCGGTGTTGCCTTCATTATATTCTTTATAAGTCTGGCGTGGATAAATTCAAGAAAAACCAGCAAAAAAGTACTTTCGAGCATTTTGGAGCCATTGCATGCCATCGAAGATGTTGCAAAGGAGCTGACAGAAGGAAACTTACACAGCATGTTGGAGTATCGTTCGGAAGATGAAATCGGACGATTGGCACATAGCATGCGTAAATCTATCCGGATCCTGGGCTCTTATGTAGATGATATAGACCGCGCAATGAAGCTGTTTTCAGAGGGAAATTTTGATGTGCAGCCGAATGTGGAGTGGAAGGGAGATTTTGTTGGAATCCTAAATTCCTTTATGGCATTTGAAGAAAGTATGGCGGCTATGGTAAAGGGAATACAGACGGTTTCGGATCAAGTGTCCGGTGGTGCAGAACAGGTGTCATCCGGGGCAACTGAGCTGGCAGATGGAGCAACGAACCAGGCAGCAGCGGTAGAGGAACTGACGGCAACGGTAGAGAATGTTTCGGAACAAGTTCAACAAAACTCACAGGCTGCAAGTAAGATAAGTACAAAGGTAGTGGCACTTGGAGACGATATTTTGGAAAACAATGCCAAGATGCGTGAGATGGTAAAGTCTATGCTTGAAATTAAAGACGCATCCATACAGATAGAAAAAATTATTGAAACCATCAATGATATTGCATCACAGACAAATCTTCTTGCATTAAATGCGTCTATTGAGGCAGCGAGAGCCGGAGAAGCGGGGAAAGGATTTGCGGTTGTTGCCAATCAGGTAAACCAGCTTGCAGATCAGAGTGCACAGGCAGTAAAGGAATCGGCTGCTTTGATCAAAACATCCGTGAATGCGGTCGGAAAAGGGGTTTCATTTGCCGAGGAGACTGCACAGCAGTTGGAGATAATTGCACAAAACTCTAAGATTATTACCGGAGAGGTATCCGATATTGCGGATACGCTTGCAAATCAGACAGTTGAAATACAGCAGATCAATGAAGGAATAGAGCAGATCAATGATGTTGTACAGAGTAATTCTGCAACGTCGGAAGAGTGCGCTGCGGCGAGCATGGAGATGAACGACGAAGCAGATCATTTACGGAATATGATACAGGAAATCAAAGTGGCTAAATTTAATAAATAGGCAGAAGCATGCGTAATATTATATTTAAAGGATAGTTATGCTATGGAAGAATATAAAGATGGAATGCTTTCAAACGTTGATTTTAATAATATAATAGAAATAATCGAAGCATCTAGCCATTCCTTTTGTTTCGTGATAGAATAAGACATTCAATGAAATCGGAGGAATAGATATGAGTAACGAAAGCAAGTGCTGTAAGGTGCACTATACAGGAACATTCAACGATGGAACAAAGTTTGATTCATCTTATGATCGCGGCGAGCCACTCGAGTTTGTATGTGGTGCAGGCATGATGATCAAAGGATTCGATGAAGCAGTGAAGAATATGAATATCGGCGAGATCGTCGATGTACATCTGATGCCGGAAGAAGCTTACGGTATGCCGGATCCGGCGAATATCATCACAGTTGCATTCGAAGATATGCCTGGTTCTGAGAACTTAGAGATTGGCAATCAGGTTTATCTGACAACTCCATACGGACAGCAGTTTCCGGTGAAGGTCGTGGATAAAGACAAGGAGACTATCACCTTTGATGCCAACCATGAGATGGCAGGTAAGGAACTGAATTTCAAGATTGAGCTGCTTTCTGCAGAATAAAGATCATAAAAAGCGTGGACACGAAATGTATCCACGCTTTTTTAATGAAATAACGGGAAAGGTGACGTAAAACGATTGAAAAAGGACGGAAAATATGTTACTGTCATTTCGTTCGTTTTTGCGTTTACTGTGTGGCCTGTCTCTATGGCAGCGTGATATTTACGAT
>ERZ779980.66-NODE-66-length-21972-cov-2.91326_pt1 | contig 21972 bp, 17 predicted proteins | sample MGYA00511937_ERZ779980 | MGnify/ENA primary metagenome ERZ779980 (study PRJEB29588, sample SAMEA2144588) | human gut metagenome | biome: human gut; feature: human-associated habitat; material: faeces | place: Denmark | collected 2008/2010 ... | reverse complement strand
GATGGGCGGACAGCCAATGATGGGACAGCCGGTACCACCGATGGGCGGACAGCCAATGGGACAGCCGGTACCACCGATGAACGGACAGCCAATGGGGCAGCCAGTACCACCGATGGGTGGACAGCGCCCTCCGATGGAACAACCAATGATGGGGCAGCCTATGATGGGACAGATGCCAAGACCACAGGCGCCACAGATGCAGAACGGCAACCTGATGGGACAGCTTGGCGGTGCACGCCCGATTCCACACTTTGTGCGTAAATCAACTGGTGAGATCATCAATATTACAAAACCAGAATTTATCATCGGTAAGTCAAAGACGAAAGCCGATTATGCAATAGAGAACAACAGCGCAATCAGCCGGGAGCATTGTATTGTAATCCAGCGCGATGGCGTGAACTATATTAAGGATAACAATTCTACAAACCATACCTATGTAAACGGGGTAGAGTTGCAGCCGGGTAAGGAAGTGCTTCTGAAGCATAAGACAGAAGTTCGATTGGGAGATGAGGAATTCACATTCCTTCTGAGAAAAGGAGAGTAATATGGAGTACATTGCAACATATCACACCGATGTAGGTACAAGAAAAGAAACGAATCAGGACTCTCTTGCAATCAAGGTTGTGAACACAAAAGAGGGAAATGTTGCATTTGCAATCGTGTGTGATGGCATGGGAGGACTCGCAAAAGGCGAGGTTGCCAGCAAAGAGGTAATCGAAGCATTTTGTACATGGTTTGATGACACACTGGTGGATGAAATCCAAAATGGAACATTCACAGAGCAGAATCTTGTATCACAGTGGGATGATATTATCCAGATTCAGAATCGCCGGCTGGGCGCATATGGAGAGGAAAATCATTTGCAGCTTGGTACGACGGTATCTGCAATCCTGTTGTACAAGGATCAGTATTATATTGTGCATGTGGGCGACAGCCGCGTGTATGAGCTTACAAAGACAGCGAAGCAGCTGACAAACGACCAGACATTTATCGCAAGAGAACTGGCAGCGGGACGTATGACACCGGAACAGGCAAAAATCGATCCGAGACGAAGCGTACTGTTGCAGTGTGTCGGCGCATCGCCGGTTGTTGAGCCGGAATTTACAAAGGGAACTGCAACAAGAAATGCAGTTTATATGCTCTGCTCAGACGGATTCCGTCATGTGATCACACCGGAGGAAATCATCGAGAAGATCGGACCGGGTGAGGCGACGGACGAGGAAAAGATGAAATATGGAGCAATATATCTGACAGAGTTAGTAAAGAACCGTGGGGAACGTGATAATATCACAGTAGCAATGGTTCGCACGATTTGATTTAGAGAGGGTTTGCCATGACGAAGGAAGGAACCGTACTAGACGGAAAATATGAAATTTTGGCAGAAGTTGGTCGAGGTGGTATGTCCATCGTGTACCTTGCCCGTGATAAGCGTTTGAACAAGCAGTGGGCGGTCAAGGAGATCAAGAATGATGGAAAGAAATCCGCAAAGACGTTGCTTAAGGGATTGGAGCGAGAAGCGAATATTCTGAAGAACGTAGATCATCCGGTGTTGCCGCGAATCGTAGATATCATCAATCAGGATGGAACAATCTACGTTGTTATGGATTATATCGAGGGTGATACGATTCAGGATCGATTGAAGAAGGAAGGCGCGCAGCCACAGGAGTTAGTTGTAGAGTGGGGCTTGCAACTTGCAAGTGCATTGAATTACCTGCACAACATGAATCCACCGGTTATCTACCGGGATATGAAACCTTCGAATGTCATGATCAAGCCGGAGGGCGGCGTAAAGCTGATCGACTTCGGTACAGCAAAAGAGTACGAGATAGAGAACAATGCAGATACAACCGCACTTGGTACGAGAGGCTATGCAGCACCGGAACAGTTCGGTGATTCCAAGGGACGTGGTATCTACAATACAGATGCAAGAACAGATATCTATAATCTGGGTGCAACCCTGTACCATATCGTAACAGGAAAGAACCCATGTGAGCCACCGTATGAGATCAAGCCGATCCGCGAGTGGAATCCGATGTTGTCCTCTGGATTGGAGAAGATCATCTTAAAATGTACACAGGCAGATCCGAACGATCGTTATCAGAACTGTACGGAGCTGATGTATGCATTGGAGCATTACGATGAGCTTGACGACAGCTACCGGAAGAAGAACAAGAAGAAGCTTGGGATTTTTGCAGCAACCGTGGCATTGGCAGTTGTATCCGGTATCACAGCCGGAATCGGATATTCCGGTATGCAGCGGATCAAGCTGAACAACTACAACCAGTATATCGAAAATGGTATGAACTACTGCCGGGAAGAGAATTACGAAGCCGGAACGGCAGAATTCAAGAAAGCAATCGAACTGGACGGCTCGGAGGAAAAAGCTTACGAACAGTACATACAGGCATACATTGATGCTACGAACAAGGCGGAGGAAGCCGGAACGGAATCTACGCTGAATCTGGATGATGCGTTGACGTTGGTTTCCAATCGAATCAGCAGTAAACATGGTGGTGTTGAGAAAAACAGCGCAGTGCTTTACAAGCTGGCACTTACTTATTTTGAGGAAGAGCGTTCTTACAGTCAGGCAGCCAAATATTTCGGCATGATTGACGAGAAGGACGAGGAATATGGAAAGCTTGCAGGCTTTTACAAATCCATTTCCGAGCTGCGATCTGACAGTACGTCGGATGCATCAGAGCTGATGCAGGCGGTAAATGATTTCGCAACCTACAACGAGAACAACTTTACGAACCAGGAAGCAACCAAGTTCGTAAACTATCGTATTATCGGCGAGATTTACAGTACAAACGTCAGCAAGGATGCGGAGACAAGCATCGCAGAACAGGCAAGTACGGTGATGGAACAGGCGGTTGCAGATCTGGACGAGTACACAGGCAATGATCTGGACGAAGAAGCAGTTATGGATATGAATTATCGTTACGACGATAACCTGATCATGATCTATGAGCAACTTGCCAAGGAAAATGCAGATAATGAAACAGTTGCCAATGGATATTATTCGATGGCAATCAGTTATTGTGAAGACTATATTGGAATCCTGAAGATGAAGGTAGACAGCGATCCGAGCATTTCGCTGGGTGGTTCCTCTGTCAACGCGTATAACCAGTCTTATTACAATAAGATGATGACGGAAGCACGTTGTTATGATGCACAGGGCAAGACAGATGATGCACTCAAGATATACGAAGCCGCAGAAAAGGTATTCGGTACAAAGAACGAGTGGAGCGACAACGTATATGCAGAGCATCTGGATTATCTGTATCGTCTGTGTGAGGCACAGGAGCAGGATCCGAAGCTTTGGACGACGAAGATTCCAGATCTGACAAAGAAGCTGATTCAGGTATTTGATGATGGTGGTAACGTTCTTGGCATCGACAGCAATAAAACATGGTACAAACGAAAAGATACGTTGCAGATGTTGAAGGACGGTAGCTATGATATCAGCGAAGAAGAAGCGACGCAGGCACCGGATGCAAATTCCGATGATTCGCAGTCAGCAGAGATGGGAGAGTGATCAGCATGCAAAACGTATATGAGATATGTTTCTATGGCGGCTTGGTACTGGCGATTCTCCTTCTGATTGCGGCGATCGTGTTATTCATTGTATTGAAGATACCGAAGGTAATTGGAGAATTGACCGGAAGTGCTGCGAAAAAGGCAATGAAAGAAATGCAGGATGGTACAGCGAGTCCGGGCAGCGTAGCGAAGAAAGAACAGGAAAAATACTACAACATGGGAAGTGGAAAGATCACTGCGAAAGAAGCGGTTTCTACGCGGGAGGATCGTAAGGCTAATGGTAATGATTCCACCGAACTGTTGGAGAAATCAAAGAAGAAAGAAAAGAAGTTTGAAGAGACCGACATCCTTCGTCCGGGCATCAATGATTATGATACACCGGATGATGGCGAGACAGAAGTACTCGGTTCAGGTGCGGATGATGAGGCAACAGATGTGCTTCGTGATACATCGGCAGGAGATGACGGAGCAACGGATGTACTTCAGAATGACGAAGGAGATGACGGAGCAACCGATGTACTTCGGGGAGACGATGCAGACGATGAGGATGCAACCGACGTTCTGCGGATGGACGATGATGACAGTGATGCAACCGATGTATTGCGTGCCGACGATGACGACAGTGATGCAACCGATGTATTACGTGCAGATGATGACGAGGAAGGTACAAGCGTGCTGACAACCGGAACATTAGCGAAGAAGGTAAAAGTAATTTACAATATAGTAGTTGTTCATTCAGATGAAAGTATAGAGTCGGGTAGGTGAGAAAAAGGATGAAAAGAAAAGAAACAAAATCAAACAATTCAAAACACCCGGTAAAGAAGCTCATAGCATTATGGGTTGTCTTTGCTCTGCTGATTGTACCATTTGCAAACCATGTCGGTGATAAGAATGGCGCGAAAGCAGAAGGGGGGAGTGCAACTGGAGGTGTAAAGGTTGTCACAGATTCGTCCGTAGGTGTAACCGTGGATGTATCTGAGGAGATACGAATCAACAAAGATGATACAGGCGCTATTGTGCCAGGAATCTTGAAAAAAACAGTATATCTGTTAAAAGATGTACAGAGTGTAACGAAATTAAAATTGCCAGAACTTAAAAGCAATGATACAGATTTGGCTTTGTTGGGAGTTACTACTGCTTTTGGTGTAGATGCTGAAATCCCTTCAGAAATTACATCTTCATTGCGCCCATTGACAAATAATGGAGAGACAGACTTACAGGATGATGCCGTTAAAGAGAGTCGTAAGATTGGAATCTATGCAAGAGCGAAAGATACGGATTCTTGGAAATTGCAATATGTAGTGAATGTTGTATGTTTGGATACGGTATTTACAGGTATTGCGGGACTGTATGGTGATAACGCGCACACAGATGCGCTGACGGCGGATCGATATGTAAATGAAGCATATATAGGAGTATGGGTGGATCCCTTTGATATACCACCTAACACAAGCTTAAAATATTATGTAAAAACAGACAATCCTGCAACGTCAGAGGAATTAGTAAATGTAGCAAGTTATACTTGGAATTCATGGGATTCTAAAATTTCTGCAGATGCAGAGAATAACGGAAAACAAGTTTACGCATATGCGGCATTGATTGATAATGCATCATCACAGGTTCTCGAATACATAGACGCTGGCACGACTCATATAAGTAATGATGCACAGGCACCAACGATTTCGAAGGTTACAGAAGAGCAGTCAGAAGATGGGAATGTATACGTTGCATTTGATACAGGACATACAGATGACAACGGCGTATATTATGGAAACAAAAATTATTATCGGTTCACCGTAAAGGTAGAGGATGTAGCAGCAGAAAATCAGGATGCATCTGGAGTAAAAAATGTTACTGCATATTTGAATGGCGATACTTCAAAACCATTTTTAGCCAGCAAGAATGCGATAACGGGTAATTATGAGATCACAATTCAGAAAACAGATTTAGCAGAAGGCGATAACACAATTACAGTGACAGCCGAAGATAATAAGGGAAATAAGTCAGAAACATTCACATATCCGGTAAAACTTCATCAGGTTACGGACTCTACAGAGATTAAGAGTGTTAAATTCTTAGGTGAGGATGGAGATCTTCTTATAAGTGATGCAATCATCCGTGAGCCAAAGACGATTGAAATTACACTGGAATCTACCAAAAATGTAGGCAAGGTAGAGGTAAAAAGTGGAGATGATGTTTCTTTTGCAGATGTAGCTCCAGTTACAAATGCAGAGAGTGTGAAACGTGTATATTCTGTTACAGCGAAGATTCAGATCCCAACAGATGCAAATATTGCATCTACAAACTTTTCTGGATTGAAGATTGTTGTATATGAAAAAGACACAAATACAATACTTTCAGATAATAAAGCTATAAAAGATATCATGTACGATGCAACTGCTCCAGAAGTAAAAAATCCGGTTATCCAGAAGAAAAAGAATGGAAGCAGTACATGGGAAGATGTAGCGGATGGCAGTTTAGAAACGGCGATTGTTACGGAACTGGATACAGAGTATAGATATATGGTAGAAGTAACAGATGATTTGAGCGGCGTTGCAAAAGTAAGCTCAGACAAAGGAGACTTCACACTTGAATCGGGCAATAAGTATGTATTCAATATTCCATCGGGTGAGCTAAATGCGACTCTTCCATATTCGGTCGCAGTTTCAGCAATAGATAACGCGGGCAATCCATCAACGACTTTGACACTTCGTGGTGTAACAAAGATTGATGATACCCTGCGCGTAGATAACTGTGTGATTATAGATGCAGCTGGAAACGATGTAACAAGCGATGTTCTAGCAGGAAAGAATACAAATGAAAAATATCAGCTGGAAGTGACAGCAAGCTCTGCATATGTCATTCAGAAGTTTGAACTGATTGCAGGCGGTACGAATGACCAGACAAAGGATGTAGCTGCCTCTGCAAATCAACAAGATACAAACAGTCATCGTTACAGCACAACGGTGAAATTTGAATTGCCTGCTAAGACGGATATAAATGCACAGCTGGATAGTATGTATCTGAATGTGATAGATGGAAATGCACAGAAGATTCGTTACCCACAGGATGCATCTAAAACGCTTGGTACAATTTTATATGACCGTACCAATCCAACTGTATCGGTGAATGTGGCAAACGACAGCACATGGTATAAGGAATATACAATCAACTATACGATTACTTCTGGTGATAATGGCGTGGAATCACCACTTGCAAATGCCGGTTATTCTCTGGCAGGAAGCAAGGCAAATGTAACAGACAAGGAAATCGCATTGAATGGAACACAGACTTCTGTGAACGGAACGATTGCGATTCCGGAGTCAGCAGGAATTACAGGTACATCTCTTGTGTTTAATGCACAGGATGCAAGTGAGAACCTGCTTCTAAACAATCTGTATAAGATCAAGGTCGATAAGACAAATCCTAAGGCTGAATTGACAGTCAATGGAAAGACAAACATTACACAGCCATTGGATGGCGAGGTACTGATCAAGACAACGGTATCGGATAACCTGACAATCAATCAGGCGACGATCACAGTGAAGGGACCAGACACCGATGTGACAACAAATCTGAGTGGAGCAAAGGAACTGGTAAATGTCAGCCAGGAAAACAGCTTCACATTGAATAACCTGATCGGCAAGAAAGCCGCAGATGGTGACTACACCGTGACAGTCAATGTGTCAGACAAGGCAGGAAACATTGATTCCAAGACGATGAAGTTCCGCGTGGATAACACAATCCCGGTTGTCACAGCAAAGATTTCCGGGGGTACAACTGCTGGCAAGCAGCCAGGAAAGAACTTCGATGGAACTGTTTGCGATTACTTCTATCGTTCTAATGTAACGGTAGAGCTTACTTATGAGGATGAGAATATCTCAGCTTCCGGAGTAAGAGTAACAGATAATAACAACGTGGTAAATGTAACATGGCAGCGAATCGGTACATCTAACAAGTACCGGGCAAGCTATGTTTCAACCGGTATTGGTGCACATGTAATCAAGATCAATGCACAGGATAATGCAGGCAACAATGCTGTTGAAAAGCAGGTTGTATTTATCAAGGATACAGAGGCACCGAATATTGCTGCAGTGATCAATGGAGGTATGGTTTACTCTGAGAATATGGGCGTTGTTGATCTGACTTCCGATGCAACGGTTGCTTTCTCTGTAAGCGACGCAAACGAAGACGTACATGATTTCAATTACCAGTTGATTAAGACAGTACCGGATCAGCTTCCGGTAACCGCGGATGTATTGAAGACAGATAACCGGGTATTTGGCTATACAGATGAGGCTGATTATCAGGTAAAGGTATATTCTGTGGACAAGGCAGGAAACCGAAGTGCAGAAAGAAATGTACAGTTCCGTGTTGATAAGACAGCACCAGAACTGCAGATTACAGGAACTGCTTCCGGTTCGACACTGAACGCAGGAACAACCCTGATATTTAGTATGACAGAGGCATTCTGGTGGGATGCATCTGGTACGATCACGATCACAAGAAAAGCAAACGACAGTGTGGCAGAAGCCGCTTACAAGACCATCGACTTCAAGCCAACTGCACGTGTGACAACGATGACAGAGACACTTAGTGAGACAGGTGAGTATCAGGTAACATTTACCGGTAAAGACCGTGCTGGACATACCGCAGAGGCAACCAGCTATACGGTAAGAATTGATACAGGCAAGCCAATCATTACGCTGAGTGGCGTGTCAAATAACGACAAGACAACAAAGCAGGTAGAGTTCCAGGCACAGATCGAGGAGGACTTCTATCTGACAAAGTCTGTAACGATTCAGGCAACAAGAACATATCTTGATCCAACATCTTATAAGGAAAAAACAGAGGATCTGCAGATTACCGGATATAATCCGACAGCAGCAACGACGCTGATCCGAAACACATTTACAGAGGATGGTATTTATAAGATTCAGATAAACTGTAAGGATGCCGCAGGTAATGAGGATACACAGGAGGTTTCCTTCACGATTGATAAGACAAAACCAGTGATTGATCCAAAGGTCATGAGCGCATATGAAGGAACTCTGACATCCTTTGCATGGGATTACGATCTGAACGACATTATCTATGACCTGACTGTCTGCGATGCACATATGTACTTGAATGGTAGCGAGTATGACGGAACATCCGAAGTCGAGGACGGCGCATATGAGATGAAGATTACAGCCGAAGATGAACTTGGAAATGCAACTGAGAAAACAGTAAACTTCAATCTGGATACAAAGGCACCAACCTTTATTGTAACGGGTGTAGAAGATGGAGAGATCAAGAACGAGCAGTACGACATCAACGTATCCCTTCAGTTGGATGAGGATACTCTGGATGAGGTAACGCTCAATGGTTCTCCAGTTGAGATCAAGGACAATGCTGCAGCGATTACAGTTACGGAAAAGGGCGATTATAAGCTTACAATGAAGGCACATGATGATGCCGGAAATGAAGCAGAACAGACGATCAGCTTTACATATGGAGAGAAGAGTCATGTACTTCTGTATGTATTGATTGGTGTTGGCGTTCTTGCAGTGCTTGGCGGTGGAATTGCAATTATTCTGGCAGCAAAGAAGAAAAAGAATAATTAACCGGAGATAAAACCAGGTTACACAGGCAGGAGCATGGAAACATGCTCCTGTTTTGCTTGCAAACTACCGCTGGGCATATTATAATCAGAAAAGCGAAAACGGTAACAGGGAAAATTGGTAGGAGGTTGGCGCATGGTAGACGTTGCGATGCTGACAAAGCAAGGGGGAAGAGATCACAACGAGGATTACATACGGAAAGCAACATACGAAGAACAGCTCTGCCTGATCTTGTGTGATGGACTTGGCGGGCATGCCTGCGGGGAAATAGCATCGGAGCTGGTCGCAGAAAGCATAGCAAAGGGATTTGAAAAACAGGGCTACTATGCCGGATTTTTCAAGGATGCATTGGAACAGGCACAAAAAGAATTACTGGAAGAACAGGTGCGGCGGGATCTGTGCAACTCCATGAAGACAACGGCAGTTGTGCTTGTAATCACACCGGACCTGATACAGTGGGCGCATATCGGGGACAGCCGGTTGTATCGGATTTACGAGAATGGAACAAAATATCAGAGAACGCGTGACCATAGCTTAGTACAGATTCTATGCGATACCGGAGAGATCAGGGAATCCGAGATCCGTACGCACGAGGATCGGAACAAGCTGCTGCGTGCGATGGGCGCACAGTGGGGGACGAAAACGTATGATATAAGTGCGGTTGTGGAGCGCGGAGAGACACAGGCGTTTGTGTTGATGACGGATGGTTTCTGGGAGTATGTCTATGAGGAAGAGATGCTTGCCACATACAAGGAAGCGTCCTCTGCACAGGCTTGGTTAGATGCAATGGGAAAATACGTGCTGAAGCGGGCAGACATGACAAAGACGGATAATTATTCTGCAATCGTTGTCCGCGTGGAGGAATAAAGAAGATGTTTCGGGCAGTTGTATTTGATATGGATGGTGTCATTACGGACACGGAAAAATTATACAGGAGATTTCAGTTAGAGGAAGGCAAGAAGCTGGGAATCCCGGATGATGTGATGGTCGTTGCCTGCGAGCGTATCGCGGGTGGCACGAAGTACACAAACAAGAAGAGCTTTGAAGATGTCGTCGGTATGGGAATTGATTATTTTGATTTTCGGGAAGCGGTCGTGAACAAGCTGGACGCGCATATCCGGGCACACGGCGTGGAACTAAAACCGGGCGTCGCAGATACATTAAAATATCTGAAAGAAAAAGGTGTTAAGGTTGGACTTGCAACTTCTACGGTGCGTGAACGTGCCACGGGATATCTGAAGGCGCATCATATTGACCGGTATTTTGATGAGCTGGTGTTCGGAGATACGGTTGCACATGGTAAGCCTGCACCGGATATTTACCTGAAAGCGTGTGAGATGCTGGATGTAAGACCGGAGGAGGCAATCGCCGTGGAGGATTCCATCAACGGAATCGTATCGGCGGGGCGTGCCGGCATGTATCCGGTTATGGTGATCGATCTGATCGAGCCGAACGACACCACGAAACAATACGCTAAGAAAGTATATGAATTCGGACGCATCGACCGTCTGAAGGAGTTAATATAGTGTCAAGCAAGACCACTATGTAGATGGAAGATGTATGTAGATATGATTCTAAAACAGACCGTTGAAGCACGCTGGCACTTAACGAACGTAGTGAGTTTAGTACCATTGCGTGCTGAACCGAGCGAGAGCGTGTCTGTGTAGAATCATATCTACATACATCTTTGGAATAAAATATATCTTGTTCGATACGAGAATAATATGGAGGACAGAAAAATGAGTAACATGAATTTGCTGGTTGTTATTTTGAAACATGAGGATCTGGTAAGCGAGATCTGTAAGGAACTGGTAGAAGAAGGGATTCATGGAGGTACGATCGTTGATGGTACCGGTATGGCGAGTGTTGTCGAGAAGATGGATGACCTTCCGATCTTTGGAATGCTTCGTTCCATCCTTGCGGATGATGACGATCATGAAGTGGTAAAGATGATGTTCTTTGTCGTAGATGATGAAGAAATGAAGAAGGCACGCAAGACGATCAACGATGTGATCGGACTGGACAAGCCGAACACCGGAATTATGTTTGCACTTCCGGTATCATTTGTGGAAGGCTTAGGTGCGTAATCATGGATTTGAATATTTTAACGTATTTAGGGATTATGTTGCTTGCAGCACTGATCGCAGGCAAGATTGTCAAGCAGATGAGACTCCCGAATGTGACAGGATATCTGGTAATCGGATTGCTGATTGGCCCGAACTGTTTGAAGATTTTGAGTGAAGAATTGATTGACAGTATGGACCTGGTGACAGAGCTGGCGCTCGGATGCATTGCTTTTTCGATTGGTGCGGAGTTTAAAACAACCTTTTTGAAGAAAGTAGGGAAAGCCCCGCTCGTGATAGGAATTACAGAAGGTGTGGGAGCAGTACTTGTTGTAGATACAATTCTGCTTATGCTCGGATATAATGTCAGCTTTGCACTGGCGCTTGGCGCGATTGCATCTGCGACGGCGGCAGCATCTACGATGATGATCGTGAAGCAGTATAAAACAAAAGGCCCTGTGACAAGCACCCTGCTTCCGGTCGTGGCACTTGATGATGCGGTGGCATTGATTGCATATGGACTTTCGATGGCAGTAGCCAATGTGATCAGCTCAAGCGGAAGTGCACCGGTAAGCAAGCTTCTGATTGCCCCTTGTGTCGAGATATTCGGCGGTTTGTTATTCGGCGCGGTGCTTGGTGTCATCATGGCACTGCTGGTGAAGTTTTACACCGGTCGGGGCAACCGTCTTGCAATTACGATCATGATGATCTGTCTGTGCGTGGGCGTTTCTGATATGGTAGGATTTTCGTCATTGCTTGCATGCATGATGCTTAGTACGATCTTTGCGAATATTTCAAAGCAGAGCGACAAGATCTATGAGCCGCTGGACCGGATCACGCCACCGATTTACATGATGTTCTTCATCTTGTCCGGAGCATCGCTGGATGTCACGGTCATTGTATCTGTCGGAGTTGTTGGAGCGGTCTATGTCGTAGGTCGTATCATTGGTAAAGCGCTGGGGGCAGCGTTCGGGGCGAAGATCTCGAAGGCGCCGAAGGTTGTCCAGAAATGGCTTGGTCTGACGCTTGTGCCGCAGGAGGGCGTGGCGATTGGTCGGCGCAAAAAAGTACAAAACGGTTAAAGAATGGAAAAAACTCGGTGCCACAGTATGCCGCGCAGATCCAGACGATCGTGTTGTGTGGTGTTGTTATCTACGAGCTGATAGGACCTGTCATTACGAAGCTTGCATTGAAGAATGCAGGGGAACTCGTGGAGGAACCAAAGAAAAAAGCCAGTGCGAAAGCGTAAATAAGTGAAATAGAAAGTAATAAACGCAACTCATTTTTCATATATATAACCAAAGCAAGTGGGTATGGCGGTCTGCCACACCGGACGAATGGGAGTCTATATGGAAAAACGGGTTGCGTTTTGTGTTTTAAAGGCACTGGTTGCAGCGTACATTGTGACCGGGCTTTTGCTTTTAATTCTGGCATTTGCATTGTATAAGCTGGGATTGAGTGAGAATGTTGTAGAACTGGGTGTTGTGTTTATCTATCTGCTGTCGAGTGCCATCGGCGGATTCTTCATCGGTAAATGCATGGAAGTAAAGCGGTTGTTGTGGGGCGTGTTGCTCGGATTGTTCTATGCGGTGCTCCTGCTTGTGTTATCTTTGATCGTGCGTGGAAATGCACAGGGAATCATACAATCCGGGTTGCTTAATACATTGATCTGCCTCGGTGGAGGGGCAATCGGTGCATTTCTGTCATAAAACATGGCAGAAATGCGTATTTACAAGTAGAATGTAAAAAAATAATGATGACAAATGACAGGACATGTGATAAAATATCCATTAATAATGCTAGTAGGAGGCGATAAAGATGAAGAGAATCAAAACTTTGACAGAAAAGACAATGAAGAGCACTGTAGTTAAGGGTGGTTGCGGCGAATGCCAGACATCTTGCCAGTCAGCATGTAAGACAAGCTGTACAGTTGGTAACCAGAGCTGCGAGAACAACTAATTACAGATAAAGAAAGTGTAATACATACACTTCGCACAAGAAAAGGGGATATCCTGCGATGTCCCCTTTCCTTAATGAATAAGAGAAATAGGAGTGACTAAGAAAGTGGTACACCAGTACAAGAACAATGGGTATAATATCGTGCTTGATGTGTGCAGCGGCTCCGTACATGTAGTGGATGACCTTGTATATGATATGATTGCGATGTACAAGGATAAGAAATTCGAAGAGATTGAACAGGCAATTTTAGAGAAGTATGGAGATACCTATAGTAAGGAAGATATCAAGGATGCGTATTCCGACATTTCCGAGTTAGAAGAAAAGGAACTGTTATTCACGGAAGATGTGTTCAAGGATGTCATTATCGATTTTAAGAAGAGAAAGACCGTAGTCAAGGCGCTTTGCTTACATATTGCACATGATTGTAACCTTGCCTGCAAGTATTGTTTCGCAGATGAGGGAGAATATCATGGTCAGAAACGGGAACTTATGAGTCTGGAAGTTGGCAAGCAGGCGATTGACTTTTTGATAGAGAATTCCGGAAACCGTGTAAACCTTGAAGTTGATTTCTTCGGCGGTGAGCCGTTGATGAACTTTGATGTGGTGAAGGAAATCGTAGCATATGGACGAAGCAAGGAGAAGGCGGCAAATAAGAACTTCCGTTTCACCCTGACGACAAATGGTATGCTGTTAAATGATGAAGTCATTGATTTCTGCAACAGAGAGATTTCAAACGTTGTATTGAGTCTCGACGGCAGAAAAGAGATTAATGACATGATGCGGCCAACCAGAAATGGAAAGGGAAGCTATGACATTATTGTGCCGAAGTTCCAGAAGTTCGTGGAGAAGCGCGGCGATAAGAGCTATTATGTGCGCGGTACATTTACGAGAAACAATCTGGACTTTACGAAGGATTTTGAATTGATGACCGAGCTTGGATTCAAGGAGATCTCCATTGAGCCGGTTGTCACACCAGATGAGAATGATTATGCGATCCGCGAGGAAGATTTACCAACGATTTTCGAGCAGTATGACAAGCTGGCAGTTGATCTGATCCGCCGGCAGAAGGAAGGAAAACCAGTGACATTCTTCCATTACAAGCTCGACTTAAATGGTGGTCCGTGTGTGTACAAGCGTCTGTCTGGATGTGGTTCCGGTACGGAGTATCTGGCAGTGACACCAACTGGAGATCTGTATCCGTGTCATCAGTTTGTTGGACACGATGAGTTCAAACTGGGCGATGTATTCCATGGTGTAGAACGAAACGATATCGTGGAAGAATTCAAGCTTTGCAATGTCTATGCCAAGGACAAATGCAAGGATTGCTTCGCAAGATTTTATTGCAGTGGCGGCTGTGCAGCGAATTCGTATCAGTTCCATGGCAATATATTAGACGCATACGATGTGGGTTGTGAATTGCAGCGGAAACGTGTCGAATGTGCCATTATGATGAAAGCAGCTCTGGCGGATGACGAAGAAGACGAAGCGGCAGAGTAAAATAAATGAAGGAGAGACAAAAAGATGAAGAAAACAAAAAGAAAAGCAGTCATCAATCTGATTATTTTCTTCCTGCTTCTGGCTGGCGGTATCTATATGGCAATCGCTGGTGTAGGACAGAATGAATCCGGTAAAACTGCGAATGTTCCGTTGGGACTGGATCTGCAGGGCGGTTTGTCCGTAACCTATGAGATTCAGGATGAGAAGCCGACAAGCGACGAGATTAAAGCAACTGTGGATAAGCTGCAGCGAAGAGTCGATGCGTACAGTTCAGAAGGTGAAGTGTATCAGGAAGGAAATGACCGTATCACGGTTGAGATTCCGTTAAACACAGAGAAGGTAGATGCGCATGACGTATTGGATGAACTCGGTCAGCCGGGACAGCTTCTGTTCCTTGATTCCGAGAACTATACAATCTGGCAGCAGAATCAGAACAATGGTACGAACGATGCATACGAAGCAGTTCTGACAGGTTCTGATATCAAGAACGCACAGGCAGGTGTGGACGACAGTGGTACAGTGAAGGATTATGTTGTACAGCTTCAGTTTACAGATGAAGGTGCGCAGAAGTTTGCAACTGCAACTGCAGCCAATATTGGAAAGCCAATCTATATCATCTATGATGGAGCCGTTGCAAGTGCTCCAACTGTACAGAGTGCAATCACAGATGGTAATGCAGTTATCAATAAGATTTCCAGCTATGATGAGGCAGAAAGCCTTGCATCAACAATTAAGATTGGTGCGCTGCCTCTGGAGTTGAAGCAGATTCAGTATAATATCGTTGGTGCAAAGCTTGGTCAGAAAGCAGTATCAACAAGCTTGATCGCCGGTGCGATCGGTTTTGGCTTGGTATGTATCCTGATGATTGTACTGTATCGTTTCCCAGGATTTATTGCCAGCTTAGCACTGACAGGTTATGTTGTATTGATGCTTTTGATTCTGAGCATCCGACACATCACACTGACACTTCCTGGTATTGCAGGTATTATCCTGTCAATCGGTATGGCAGTGGATGCGAATGTCATCATTTTCACACGTATCCGTGAGGAGATCTCTGCAGGCAGCGGTGTGCGTGCGGCAGTGAAGGCAGGTTTCTCCAAAGCGCTTTCCGCGATTTTGGATGGTAATATTACAACTTTGATTGCAACCGTTGTTTTGATGATCCTTGGCTCTGGTAGTATCAAGGGATTCGCGGTTACATTGATGCTTGGTATTGTCCTTTCTATGTTTACCGCATTGTTTGTGACAAAGATGCTTTTGAATTCGTTCTTAGAGCTTGGCGTACAGAATCCAAAGATGTATGGTAAGGCAAAGGAGCCAAAGATTCACGGATATGTAAAGAACTTCAAGATTTGTGGTGTTGCTTCTTTGATCGTGATCATTGCAGGACTTGCGTTCCTCGGTGTAAACCATTCAAGAATTGGCAAGTCATTAAATTACAGTCTGGAGTTTACCGGTGGTACATCAACAACTGCTACTTTTGCAGAGGACGATGTATATACACTGGAGCGTGCAGAGTCTGAGGTTGCACCAGTGATAGCAGAAACAGCGGGTATTGATGCTGGAACGATTCAGATTCAGACAGTAGAAGGAAACAATCAGGTTATCTTCAAGACATCCGAGCTTACAGAAGAGCAGAGTGCAAAGATTGACGACCTGTTGAAATCACAGTTTAAGGCAACAGAAGTGGACAACCAGAGTATCAGTTCTACCATCAGTGGTGAGATGAAGAAAGATGCGATCGTAGCGATTGCAGTATCTTCTGTATTGATGCTTCTGTACATTGCGTTCCGGTTCTCTGACGTGAAGTTTGGTGTCAGTGCGGTGCTTGCTCTTGTACATGATGTATTGGTTGTATTTGCGGCATACTCCATCGGAACACTGTCCGTTGGTAATACATTTATTGCGTGTATGCTGACAATCGTAGGTTACTCGATCAACGCGACAATCATTATCTTCGACCGTATTCGTGAGAATATGCGGACACAGGATAGTAAAGAAAGTCTGGAAGAGCTTGTCAACAAGAGTATCGGACAGACATTTACAAGAACAATTTATACATCCCTGACAACCTTTATCATGGTATTTGTATTGTTCGTGATGGGTGTAACTTCTCTGAAGGAGTTTACATTCACATTGATGCTTGGTATCGTATGTGGTGCTTACTCATCTGTATGTATTACTGGACCACTCTGGTATACGATGAAGAAGAAATTCTCCAAGAAAAACGCATAAGTAAATTAAGGTGGGGCTGTTTCGGCAGCCCCATTTTTAAGTGAAGAAGAGAGGAACACAGATATGTCAGAGTACAAAAAAGAAGAAGGGCGGGTGCGGCAGCCGACCGCAGATATCCGTGCGCTGGCAGAGCAGTTCTCGATCAGCCCGATATTGGCGCATATCATCGTGAACCGGGAAATCACAGAACCGGATGCGGTTGCACGCTATTTGAGTGATGATCTTGCATACGCCCATGATCCGGCGTTGATGAAAGACATGGACAAGGGCTGCCAGATCATGAAAGAGAAGATTCGGGCAGGAAAGAAGATCCGCATTATCTCCGATTACGATGTAGATGGCATCACATCGAATTATATTCTGTATCAAGGGCTGCAAAAGGCAGGGGCAGATGTCTCTTATGATATCCCACACCGGATCATGGATGGGTATGGGATGAATGTACGGCTGGTGGAAGCGGCATACGCCGATGGCGTGGATACGATTATCACCTGTGACAATGGAATTGCGGCGGAGACCGCAGTCACCCGGGCGAAAGAACTTGGAATGACGGTGATCGTTACGGATCATCATGAGGTGCCGTGCGAGGTGACGGAAAACGGAGAAAAAAATTATCTGTATGTGAACGCGGATGCCGTGATCGATCCGCACCGCCCGGATTGCGCATATCCCTACAAGAACTTATGCGGCGCTGGTGTGGCGTACAAATTCATCCGGCATTTATACCGGGTGACGGAGCTTCCGTGGGAAGACGAAGATGCCTATATGGATATCTTAGCGCTTGGTACGGTGTGTGATATCATGCCGCTCACAGATGAGAACCGGATCTTTGTCAAGCGTGGACTGCGGAGACTTACGAACAGTACGAATCTTGGAATCAATGCGTTGAAGAAAGCGTTAGGTCTTGATGGAAAGCCAATCGAGGTGCATCATTTGAGCTTCCGGATTGGTCCGAGTCTGAACGCGACCGGACGAGTGGAAAGTGCGAAAGAGGGCGTGGAGCTGCTGCTGACCGATGATCCGGCGCGGGCGGAAAGCCTGGCACAGGATATGGCGAAGCTCAACGAACTGCGGAAGGAGATGACCGACCGCGGTGTGCGGGCGGCAACGGACTGGGTGCGAAAGGATATTCGCATGATTCCGACCGAAGATGGTGTGAAAGAAAAGAAAATCGGGGATGATAAGGTTATCGTCCTGTATATGCCGGGGATTCATGAGAGCATCGCGGGACTGATCGCGAGCAAGCTGAAGGAAGCATTTTACCGTCCGACGCTTGTTTTTACCGATGCGGAAAATGGACAGGGACTGAAAGGCTCCGGGCGTTCGATTGAGACGTATAATATGTTTGATAAGCTCTGTGAACATAAAGAGTTGTTTGTGAAGGTTGGCGGACACCCGATGGCGGCGGGCTTTACGATTACGCGCGAAGCACTCGAACCGTTACGCGAAGCGTTAAACCGGGATTGCAATCTGACAGACGCAGATCTCGTCGAGAAGCTGTATGTGGATGAATCCTGTGCCATCAAGCAGCTGACATTGCCCCTCTATGAGGAGCTTGCAAAGCTGGAACCATACGGAACTGCCAATGTAAGACCATTGTTTGGTATCGTGAAAATGGGTATCCGATCGATCAAAATGGTTGGAAATGAAGGGCAATACGCACGTTGCACGTTTGTCGATGGCAATGGCACGCGCATAAACGGCATGGTATTTCGTGGAAAAGAGCTATTGGATAACATAAAAGTGTGGTTTGGAGACAAAGAATGTGATAAAATATTGAATGGTTTACAAAACCATGCACTGATCGATATTCTGTATCATATGAAGAAGAACGAATTCAATGGAACTGTTTCGATTCAGATGGAGCCGGTATCAATCCGGAAAAGCGTATATTATGAAACATCAAAATAGAGCATACGTGAAGGTAGGAGGAGCGCAAATGAAGAGTGTAAAGGATTATATCATCAGTATTCCGGATTTCCCAAGTAAGGGGATTATATTCCGAGATGTGACAAGTGTACTGGAAAGCCCGGAAGGGTATGCACTGGCAATTGATGAGCTGAACAAGCTGTTAGATGGAGTGGACTATGATCTGATCGCAGGTACAGAGTCGAGAGGATTTATCTTTGGCGCACCACTTGCCTATATGAACAAGAAGGGATTTATCCCGGTTCGTAAGAAAGGAAAGCTGCCACGTGAGACAGTCGAGATGAGCTATGATCTGGAGTACGGTTCTGCAACGATCGAGATCCATAAGGATGCGATCAAGCCGGGCGACAAGGTTGTACTGGTCGATGATCTGATCGCGACAGGCGGTACGATTCAGGCAGCAGCCAAGCTCGTCGAAGAGCTGGGCGGTGAGGTAGTAAAGATGATCTTCTTGATCGAGCTGACCGATCTTGGAGGAAGAAAATTGCTGGAGGGCTACGATGTAGCATCTGTTGTACAGTACGAAGGTGAGTGATTTTTATGGCGGATACAACCTATAAGATACCACATGATACACTGAAAAAAGAAATCAGTAAACCGGAGGATTTTACGCCGCCGGAGGAATTGTATAAAAAATTGATTGCTACCATTCGCGCGTATCGTCCGACGACGGATCTGTCGGAGATCGAGAAGGCGTATAAGATTGCAAGCAAAGCGCACGAAGGTCAGAAGCGAAAGTCCGGGGAACCATATATTATTCACCCGCTTTGCGTGGCAATCATTCTGGCAGAACTGGAACTTGATAAAGAGACGATCGTAGCAGGAATCCTGCATGATGTTGTAGAGGATACGGTTATGACGCGGGAGGAGATTGCAAAGGAGTTCTCCGAAGAGGTAGCACTGCTTGTCGATGGCGTTACGAAGCTGACACAGCTCGATCTGTCACAGGATAAGATCGAGGTTCAGGCAGAGAACCTGCGTAAGATGTTCCTTGCGATGGCGAAGGATATCCGTGTCATCCTGATCAAGCTTGCCGACCGTCTGCACAATCTGCGTACAATGCAGTACCAGTCACCGGCAAAGCAGATCGAAAAGTCGCGTGAGACGATGGATATTTACGCACCGCTCGCACACCGTCTTGGTATTTCCAAGATCAAGGTCGAACTCGATGACCTCTCCATGCAGTATCTCTATCCAGAGGTATACAAGAACTTAAAGGAAGAGATCACTACACGACTGAATGCGAGCGAGGATTTCATCGTACAGATGGTAGAACAGGTTAAGCAGTATATGAAGGAAGCTGGCATCGAGGCAGAGGTAGACGGACGTGTCAAGCATCTGTTCTCCATCTATAAGAAAATGATCACGCAGAACAAGACGCTCGACCAGATTTACGATATTCATGCAATTCGTATCAAGGTCGAGACGGTACGGGATTGTTATGCGGCACTCGGAATTATTCATGAGAAATACAAGCCAATTCCGGGACGTTTTAAAGATTATATCGCAATGCCGAAAGAGAACATGTACCAGTCTCTCCACACGACATTGATTGGACCGGGTGGTCGTCCGTTCGAGATTCAGATTCGAACCTACGAGATGCACCGTACCGCGGAATATGGTATTGCTGCACATTGGAAATACAAAGAAGGCGGCAGTGGCAAGAACGATAACGAAGAGCAGAAGTTAAGCTGGCTCAGACAGATTCTGGAATGGCAGACCGATACGACAGATAACAAGGAATTCATGAACGCCATCAAGACAGATTTGGATCTGTTTTCAGATCAGGTGTATGTATTTACACCAGCGGGCGATGTCAAGAATCTTCCGGCTGGTTCTACACCAATTGATTTTGCATATAGCATTCATACGGCGGTCGGAAACAAGCTGATTGGTGCGCGTGTCAATGGACGGCAGGTGCCGATTGAGACAGAGCTTCATAATGGTGATCGTGTTGAGATTATCACGTCGCAGAACTCCAAAGGTCCAAGTATGGACTGGCTGTCTGTGGTAAAGAGTTCACAGGCAAAGACGAAGATTAACCAGTGGTTCCGGCAGGAGAACAAGACAGATAATATCCAGCGTGGTAAAGATGCGATGGCGGCATACTGTAAGACAAAGGGTATCGTGTTATCGAACCTTTTGCAGCCGGAACTGCAGGAAAAGGTAATGAAGAAATACAACTTCCTGACATGGGATGCCGTGCTTGCATCAATCGGACATGGCGGACTGAAGGAAGGACAGGTTGTCAACCGTCTGCAGGAAGAATACAAAAAAGAAGAAGCGAAGAAGATCACAGAGGAACAGATTGTTGACAAGATCAACACACCGGGCAGAGGCGAAAGTCACAAGCATGCCAAGGGTGGTATTGTAGTCAAAGGTATGGACGATGTTGCGGTGCGTTTTTCACGCTGCTGTGCTCCGGTACCGGGTGATGAGATCGTCGGTTACATCACGCGTGGACGTGGAGTATCCATTCATCGTACCGATTGCGTAAATGTTCTTTGCATGGATGAATTTGACCGGAAGCGTCTGATTGAGGCGGAATGGTCTGAAGATCTGTTGCAGAATCAGAAGATGTATATGACGGAGATTAACATCTACGCGAACGACAGTAAGGGACTGGTGTTCTCGCTGTCGAAGATCTTCAATGAGGAGAACATCAACCTGACAGGTATGAATGTCCGTGTCAATAAGCAGGGCAAGGCGACGGTTTCCGTGAAGTTTGAGATTCGCTCGAAGGAGCAGCTCAACAAGCTGATCGCGAAGATCCGGAACGTGGAAGGGATCATCGATATCGAGCGTACGACGGGGTGATTCATAAATTTACAAAATGGTAGAGGAGTTGAACGCAAACTACGCAATTCTATGCAGACGCGCTCTCGCTCGGTTCAGCACGCAGTGGTACTAAATTCGCGACAAAAGATGCCGCTCATTAAGTACCAGCGTGCTTCAACGGTCTGCATATGAATTGGTAGTTTGCGTCCAACTCAATCTACAGATTGTGGTAGATGCAGTAATTTGTGAATATATATGCCATGTTAATCTTTACTGTATAAATATGTTTGGAACTTAGAAGTTCTTGATGTTCTGAGAATATTCAGCAATGTTTGAACACGATGTTCAAACAAGCCGCCACTGAGCCA
>ERZ779980.63-NODE-63-length-23177-cov-2.33388_pt1 | contig 23177 bp, 20 predicted proteins | sample MGYA00511937_ERZ779980 | MGnify/ENA primary metagenome ERZ779980 (study PRJEB29588, sample SAMEA2144588) | human gut metagenome | biome: human gut; feature: human-associated habitat; material: faeces | place: Denmark | collected 2008/2010 ... | reverse complement strand
GTAGTCACTCCGAAGTGTAGCTGCCTCTGCAATCAAGCTGTCTGCCTGTGTCAGATAGTCTGCATTTTCTCCATCAATCGCTGAGACAACCATCTTCATGGCTTCGCATTCTTTCTGTACGCTCTGCAGATAGGAATCCTTTAACGCTTTTACCTCATCTGTTGCAACCTCGATATTAGAAATCGTTGTGATACAATTCTCCATTGCTGGAATTGCGGTATCCTGCAAAGATGTCTTAAATGCATCAAGATCCTGATCACTGCTTCCTGTAAAATATGCATTGTAAATGCCAATCGCATTGTCATGATCTGCCTTTGCTGCTGGAAGCTCTTCATTTACGAATTCCACAACATCATCTTTTACCGAAACGGCTGCATCCGCAGATTTCTTTCCACAGCCTGCAAACAGACTGGCAAGTGCCAGTGTAACAACTGCAATATATACTCTTTTTTTCATGGTTTTTCTCTCCCGTTTTTCTTTCGATATTATAAAAATTATATACCATATTTCTCTGCAAGACAAGCAGTAGTTATTCATTTGTCTGCATTTTTGCACGTTGCTCCCGACGGAGCCGCTTTCGTTCTTTTTCTTCTTTTTTTCGTCTGCGTTTTTCCAGCTCTTCCCGGTGTGCCTCCACATAGATCTCATACAGATCCGGGCGCCGTTCCTGTGTCCGCTGCATCGACTGTTCATACCGCCACTCTTCGATGTTCTTATGATGTCCGGAAAGCAGCACCTCTGGTACTTTCTTCCCCATAAATTCTTCTGGACGGGTATACTGCGGATATTCCAGCAAGCCATCATAGAAGCTTTCATATACCGCACTTTCATCGCTTCCAAGCACGCCCGGCACAAGACGGCTTGTTGCATCCACAATCATCATCGCCGGAAGTTCGCCACCCGTCAGTACAAAATCGCCAATCGACACATAATCGGTCACAATCATCTCCAGCACACGCTCATCAATGCCCTCATAATGTCCACACAAAAGCACAAGATCTTCTTCTTTCGCATACTCTTCTGCCATGCACTGTTTAAACGGCTGTCCCTGCGGTGTCATATAAAGCACACGTACTTTTTTCGCCTGTGCCGATGTCCCTTTCTTTTCCTTACGTACTGCAATCTGCGCAAGCACATGCTGGTACGCATCATACACCGGTCCCGGCTGCATCAGCATACCTGCACCGCCACCATAGGTATAATCATCAACGTGCCCATACCGATTACCTGCAAAATCACGGATATTCACAGCATCTACACCGATTAGTCCTTTTTCAATTGCCTTTCCGGTAATGCTCTCATTTAATCCTCCAAGCACCATCTCCGGAAATAATGTCATAATATGAAAATACATATCTGCCTCCGATATCGTTAGTCCAGCAGTCCATTCATCATGTGAACAACAATCTTTTTTTCTTCTGCATTGATATCCAACACGCAATCCTTAATGACCGGAAGCAACACTTCCTTGCCATTCTCCATCTTCACGACAAACACATCGTTCGCACCTGTCTGCATCACATCCACAAGTGTCCCAAGCTTTTTGCCGTTATCCTCGAACACCTCTGCGTCGATCACATCTGCAATATAAAACTCATCTTCCTCGAGTGGAACTGCATCTTCCCGTGTTACATACAGTTCACAGCCCTTGTATTTTTCTATCTCATTTATATCATTAAATTCCGAAAAAGAAAGAATCACCATGTTCTTAAAGAACTTGCATGATTTTTTCTCCACTGGTACATCGCCACTTTTTGTACGAATAAAGCATTTTTTCAGCTTCTTGAATCGTGCCGGATCATCGGTCGTCGGGAATACCTTGACCTCACCCTTTAATCCATGTGTCGACGTGATAACGCCAATTCGAAACATATCTTCGTTCATTCATTCCTCCGATAAAAGAATTCCCGATGCCATATGGCACCGGGAATCTAAGAATTATTTGATGTCTACAATTACCTTTTTATCACCCTTTGATGCAGCCGCCTTCACCACAGTACGAATGGATTTGGCAATTCGGCCCTGTTTGCCGATCACCTTACCCATATCATCTCCTGCAACGTTCAGTTCGATTGTTATGGTATCTCCATCGATTGTCTCTTTTACAACAACTTCATCCGGATAATCAACGAGGGATTTTGCAATCAGTTCTACTAATTCCTTCATAACCTGCACCTCCCTTGCACATCAGTCTTACTTCTCGATGCCTGCCTGCTTCAAAAGCTTTGCAACAGTATCTGTAGGCTGAGCACCATCAGCAAGCCACTTCTTAGCTGCATCAGAGTCGATCTTTACAGATGCTGGCTCCTGATTTGGATCATATGTTCCGATCTCATCGATGAATCTACCATCTCTTGGTGATCTGGAATCAGCTACTACAACTCTATAAAAAGGATGCTTCTTATATCCCATTCTTCTTAATCTGATTTTAACTGCCATGTTAAATTTCACCTCCTTAAAATTCTTTCGTCTATATATAATAGTTATACTATTATCAAAAATTAAAATCCAAACGGAAGCTTGAATCCGCCGCGGCGCTTTCCACCCATCATACCGGACATCTGCTTCATCATTTTTCTGGACTGTTCAAACTGCTTAATCAGCTTATTTACTTCGCTGATTGGAACGCCTGCACCATCTGCAATACGCTTCTTGCGGCTCGGATTGATGATCTCCGGATGCGAACGTTCCTGCTTCGTCATCGACAAAATGATTGCCTTCGGCATATTCATCGCATTGTCGTCAATCTCCAGATTCTGGAGTTGTTTTTTATTTCCAAATCCAGGCAGCATCTTCAAAATATCATTCATGCCACCCATCTTTTCCATCTGTTCCATCTGATCAAGGAAATCATTGAAATCGAAAGAAGCCTTCTTAAACTTCTCTTCCATCTCCTTTGCCTTTTCCTCATCGATTGCTGACTGTGCTGTGCATTGTCCGTTGCCGCCATGCCGAGGTTTCGGCTCGCCATACGATCCGGATAGAACTGCTCCAGATCCGTGAGTTTCTCTCCCATTCCGGCATACAAGATTGGTTTTCCTGTCACCGCTTTGATGGAAAGTGCAGCACCGCCACGGGTATCACCATCGAGCTTCGTCAAAATCACGCCATCAATGCCAATCTTATCATTAAATGATGTCGCTACATTGACTGCATCCTGACCAGTCATCGCATCGACAGTCAGAATTGTGTATGTCACATTCAGATTTTCCTTGATCTCTGCCAGCTCGTTCATCATGTCTTCATCGACATGCAGACGACCTGCAGTATCCAAAAATACTAAATTGATATCATTCTTTGCGGCATGCTCAATCGCTGCTTTCGCAATATTTACCGGTTTATGTCCATCTCCCATCGAAAATACAGGAACTCCGACTTTTTCACCGTTAATCTCCAACTGCTTGATTGCCGCCGGACGATAAACGTCACATGCAACAAGCAACGGCTTTTTACCCTTGTTTTTAAACTTACCTGCAAGCTTTGCAACAGTCGTTGTCTTACCTGCACCCTGCAGACCACACATCATCACAATCGTGATTTCATTGGATGGCAGAAGCTTCAGCTCGGTTGTCTCTGAGCCCATCAACTTGTCCATCTCTTCTTTTACGATCTTGATTACCATCTGTCCGGGATTTAATCCTTTCAAGACTTCCTCTCCAACCGCACGTTCACTAACCGAATTGATAAACTGTTTTACGACCTTGAAGTTTACATCCGCCTCCAACAGCGCACGCTTTACTTCTTTCATCGCTTCCTTTACATCCGCTTCCGTAATCGTTCCTTTGCTTCTCAACTTCCGGAACACGTTTTGCAATTTGTCTGTTAAACTGTCAAACGCCATGCGTCTCCTCCCAAACAAAACCAAACATCGAACTGTTAAAAATCATCCAGCAGCCCGGTCAGATTCGTGTCAATATCCGCAAACGCTCCATCCAGCGTCGGATTTTCATTGCGTTCCCGCAATGCCTGAATCTCAGTCTGTATCGTGGCTACCTTCTCTCTGGCATTCTCAAATTTTTCTACTAATTTCAGTTTTTTCTCAAAGTCCTCCAGCTTCTTGTCACAGCGCTTCATCATATCAAACACGCCTTGTCTGGAGATTCCATATTCCCTTGCCAGTTCCGAATAGGACAGGTCATTCATCACAACATCTTCGTATATACTTTTCTGTGTCTGCGTCAACAGCTCTCCATAAAAATCATAGAGCAATGACTGACGTACAAACTTCTCCATCTGAATCACCTGTAAAGTATTTTTCATTTACAAACCTTTTGCATCATACATGCTTTTTCTCTGCTTGTCAAGTATTTTTTCTTAACATATATAATTTTTTATTTACATAATTCTCCATGCTTTTTCATATATTATATGGACGAAAAATCAAGGTATCTCGCATGGATCAATATTCTAGTGATACAGGAAATTTAAATGTCATAGTCACAGGCACCGACAGTTACTCTCCGCTTTCTTCTGCTACTATTGAAATCGCAAACACAGGAGAGCCAAACCGGATCTTAGAATCCGTCAACACAGACCGAAACGGACAGACCGGAAATATCGAGCTTTCCGCACCACCGCGTGAATACAGCATGGAGCCAACCGACAACCAGCCTTATTCTGAATACAATGTAAAGATCTCCGCTCCCGGCTATCAGGAAGGGCTTGTCTCGGGCGTCCAGATATTCTCTGGTGAAAACGGATTGCAGTCCATCGTATTGCAGCCATCCGAGCAGACACCCGACTATGTCTATAACCCAATCGTCATCGGCGGACACACGCTCTGGGAATACTATCCACCGAAAATCGCCGAGCCGGAGATCAAGCCTTTATCCGAAAGTGGCGAGATCGTCCTCTCACGCGTCGTCGTACCAGAAACGATTGTCGTACACGACGGTGTCCCCGGCGACTCCACTGCTACCGATTATTATGTCCCATACATCGACTACATCAAAAATGTCGCCTGCTGCGAGATCTACTCCACCTGGCCAGAAAGCACGATCGAAGCCAATATTCTGGCAATCATGTCCTTCACTTTAAACCGGGTATATACAGAATGGTACCGAAACAAAGGCTATAATTTCACTATTACATCCTCCACCGCTTACGATCACAAATGGATCTACGGCAAGACCATTTACGAGAATATCTCGCAGATTGCCGACCGGCTCTACAACCGCTATCTCGCCCGTCCAAATGTCAAGCAGCCGATTCTCACACAATACTGCGATGGCAAGCGCGTCTCCTGTCCAAACTGGATGACACAGTGGGGTTCTAAAGCACTCGGGGATGATGGTTTCTCTGCCATAGATATCATCCACTACTATTACGGATCCGATATGTATGTAAATGAAGCAGAAATTGTCTCCGGAATCCCGTCCTCTTATCCGGGCTATGATCTGACAATTGGAAGTTCCGGCGAACCGGTCATCACGATTCAGGAGCAGTTAAACCGTATTGCGCAGAATTACCCGGCGATTCCGACTGTCACAGTCGATGGTATCTATGGTTCCGCAACCGCAGAATCCGTGCGTGCCTTTCAGTCTATTTTTAACCTTCCGGTAAGTGGAATCGTCGATTTTCCAACGTGGTATAAGATCTCCCAGATCTATGTCGGTGTCTCAAAAATCGGAGAAAATATACGGTGAATTTTCTGTGTATTGTGCTACTTTGCTTGCATAAATCCCGTATACCATTTATAATATCAGTATGTCATAAAACGCACAGGAGGGGTACTATTTATGGAAAACACAAATACATTCAAGGTACAGTCTACATCCAGCAACTTAATCTCACTGAATGTAACACCTGGTCACTACGCAACATCTTCTTCTCATATCAACTACTATATTGATATGACAAGTCTGAAGAGCCGTCGAAGCGAAGCACATGCCGCTGCCAAAGTGCTGGCTGCCCGCTACGCTGCTACAACGATCATTGATACGATCGTCTGTCTGGACGGTACAAATGTGATCGGTGCTTATCTTGCAGACGAACTTCTTAACACAGGTATCTTATCTGCGAACCTACACAATACTGCATACATCATTTCCCCGGAGCAGCACTCTGGCGGACAGCTTATATTCCGTGAGAATTATCTTTCCATGATCAAAGGCAAGCATGTCCTTGTATTGTTAGCAACTGCTACAACCGGAAAGACCTTGCAGACCGCACTCGAGTGTATCGAATATTACGGTGGTGAAGTGGTCGGTGTATCTTCGATCTTCTCCGCAGCCGATGAAATTCACGGCGAGCAGATCAACACCATCTTCCGTACCGAGGATATCCCGAATTACGAAACACACTCTGCTGCTGACTGCCCACTCTGCAAAGCCGGCATACCAATCAAGGGAATCATCACCAGCCACGGATATTCTTCCCTGTAAGTGTTGATTTTCCTAATTCTAAAGTAATAAAAACTCCCTATTCAGAATATATTATACTAATTCTGAACAGGGAGTTTTTTATTATGTCATCCAAAACGAAAATTATCGTCTTAAAATCAAAAGAACTCATCTACACTGGCATATTTATCGTCCTCGGCATCCTGTTGATCCTGCTGCTCTGGTATATGTTCTCGCCAAAGGAGGACGAAAAGGATACCACAGATACAAGCATCTCAACGGAAACATTTGCCACATACCAGCCAGGTGTCTATACCTCGCAGTTAAATCTTGGTGGCACCACACTGGAATTACAGACGACCATCGACAAACATGCAGTCACACACATCGAAGTATCAAACACAAACGAAACCGTCACAGCCATGTATCCGCTTTTAACACCTTCCGTGGATGCCATCAATGAGCAGCTACAGATCACCGGTGATCTGGATTCTGTTACATATGCAAGCGACAACCAGTACACCACACTGCTCATACTGGAAGCCGCCCGCCAGGCAGCACAATCTGCCCGGATTGATACAAACTAACCACTTATGCGTGTTTCTTTACGATTACGCCACCCGTCTTATAGATGCTTTCTGCCGGTACAAATCCACGTACCGGGGAAAGCGGATAGACATTACTGTTTGAGCCAATAACTGTACCAGGATTTAATACAGAATTACAACCAACCTCTACATGATTTCCAAGCATTGCTCCAAATTTCTTCATACCAGTTTCCAGGTCAAACTTCTCATTTGTCTCTGGATCAATTCCTTTCACATGGACAAGTGTCTTATCACTCTTTACATTCGATGTGATCGAACCTGCTCCCATATGCGACTTAAATCCCAAGATAGAATCGCCAACATAGTTATAATGTGGCACCTGCACATTATCAAAGATGATCACGTTTTTCAGCTCTGTGGAATTACCGATCACACAGCCTTTTCCAACCAGCGCATTTCCGCGGACAAACGCACACTGGCGCACTTCTGTCTCGGCGCCGATGATTGCCGGTCCTGCCAGATATGCTGATGCAAATACCTTCGCTGTCTTATGCACCCAGACATGCTCCGCTACTTCGGTATACTCTTCCTTCGGAAGAGACTCCCCAAGCTTAACGATAAATTCTCCAATATGTGGAAGCACCTCCCACGGATAGGTATACTGCTCCATCAAAGGTTTTGCCTCCGTATGGGAAAGATCATATAATTCCTTGATTGTTACTGCATTTACACTTTTCATTTTCTATCCTCCATCCATCTATTGAACCATACGCATGAAACTTATTTCATGCATATGAAACATCTGATTCTGCTCATTTTTCAATATATCTACGATTTCTTTGCAGCCTTCTTCGCTCCCGCCTTCTCATAAAATGGCTTCGTCCGGTCAAACAATCGCGTGATCTGATTCTGATTTCGTATCTGCTTCACGGCATTCGTGTTATCACAGACAAATTTATTCATCTTGGCTGTATATTCATCCTTCGAAATCGTTCCCTCCGCAACACCGGAAAGCCCTTTCTCCCACGATGCCGTCATTTCCGCCCAAAGCAAACTCTGAATGGAATTTAAACATACATCGTAGATGATCTCTCCAAGAAACGTCGGTGTCACGATCTGTGTTTTCTTATTTAACGCAATGTATTTGTTCGTCACAAGCTTCGTGATGATACTGTCACGTGTCGCACTCGTTCCAATACCACTGCCCTTGATCTGACTTCGAAGCTCTTCATCCTCGATGAGCTGTCCGGCATTTTCCATCGCCAGAATCAATGTACCCGAAGAATATCGCTTCGGTGGAGATGTCTCTCCTTCCTTGATATTGAATGTCTGTACTGGAATCGCATCACCTTTCTTCAAAGATGCAAACTTCGCCAACTCCTCATCCGTCAGCTTCTGTTCTTCCTGTTTTTTGTCAGACGAAAGTCCTGCTATCGTCAGATACCCTGGATTTTTCAGTCGTTTGAAATTTGCAAAAAAGCTTTCGGTTCCATTTTCTTTTTCGCCAACCACCGTATGAATCTGTCTTGACAACACAAGGCTTACTTTCTCATACTCTGCTGCCGGAAAGAAAATGCTCAAAAACCGCCGTGCAATAATGTCATACACCTTCCGCTGAATATCATTTAACCCATTCAGATTCCCAAGTCCCTGTCCGGTCGGAATGATCGCATAGTGGTCGGTAATCTGTTTATCATTGACATATTTGGATTTGGCAACACCCTTGTATCCGCCCTGCTGCATAATATACTGCGCATACTGTGCAAGCGGTTCGTATTTCTGCAAGCCACCGATATTTTTCCCGATTTCTTTCGCAACGGCTGTGGAAAGCACACGGGCATCCGTTCTTGGATATGTTACCAGCTTTCGCTCATAGAGTGTCTGCACGGTATTCAACGTATCGGTCGGACTAATCTTAAACAACCGTGAACAGTCATTTTGCAGCTCCGCTAAGTTATATAACATCGGTGGTGCTTTCTTCTCTGTCTTTTTCTCTACCTTCTGCACGATCAGTTCAATCGGTGCATCCGCAGACAATTCAGTAATCAACTGCTTAGCACTCTCTTCTTTTTTGAAACCATTTTCCTTATACAGAAGAGGAGAATCCAGATAGGCAGAATCCTTCGTCGTCTTCCACTCTGCTTCAAATCCTTCTGTGCTGGCAAGCACCCGGTAAAATGGTGTCGGCACGAACTGACGGATCTCCCGTTCCCGCTTCACAATCATGCCAAGTACACATGTCATGACACGTCCAACTGCGATCACGCATCGATCCATGCCAAGATAATTCCGGACTGTGTAGCTATATTTCAGCGATAATGCACGGGAAAAATTGATTCCCATCAGATAATCTTCCTGCGCACGCAGATATGCCGCATCACTCAGGTTATCATAGGCAGAAAGCTCTTTCGCCTCCCGGATACCTCGCATGATTTCTTCCTCGGTCTGCGAATCAATCCACACTCGTCGCCGGTCTTTTTTACTTTTGTCCACGCCTGCCATCTGCTCGACAAGACGGTAGATATATTCTCCTTCTCGTCCCGAGTCGGTGCAGACATAGATGCGTCCAACATCCTCACGATTCAGCAGCTTGCTTACGATCTGAAACTGTTTGCTTGACGCATCAATAATCTCATATTTATATTCCTCCGGTATAAATGGAATCGTATCAAAGCTCCATTTCTTCAAGGCTGGATCATAGACCTCCGGATAGCTCATCGTGATCAGATGTCCGACACACCATGTCACGATCGTATCCTCGTTCTCTAAGTATCCGTCCCTTGCACCGGCAGTTGCAGCCCCCTTCATGCCGAGCGCTTTTGCAAACTCACGGGCAACGCTGGGTTTCTCTGCTATGTACAAATTCTTCACTTAAAACTCTCCTTATTTGATTGCATTCACTAAGGCTTCCATCGCTGGGTAATCAGATTCCTTCATCGTAGACATGATCGTAACGGTTGGCTCCACAATCGTGACATCCTTCATCGTAGAAAGAATCGTCTTCATCGTGCGGGCGGCACATGGTGCCCAGCTGCCATTCTCCAGAATACCAACGGTACGCTTCTGGTACGCCTTTGACTGCAGATGATTCAGGAAATCCTGCATGCATGGAAATACCCCACCATCATAGCTTGCGGCACAGAGCACCATCCGGTCATAGCGGAATGCATCCTCTATTACCTCAGCCATATCTTCTCTCGCCAGATCACTGACAACGACCTTCTCTACGCCCTCTGCGCGAAGCATGTCTGCAAGCTTTTTAGCTGCCTTCGCCGTATTGCCATGGATCGATGCATACGCAACAAGCACGCCTTTATTCTCCGGCTCATACTTGCTCCATGTATCGTAAAGTCCAATATAGTATCCGAGATTTTCCTTCAATACCGGACCGTGCAATGGACAGATTGTCTCGATATCAAGTCCTGCTGCCTTCTTCAGAAGTGTCTGCACCGGCATGCCATATTTACCGACGATATTAAAATAATACCGTCTTGCCTCACATGCCCAGTCCTCATTTTCTGTGAGGGAAAGCGCGCCGAACTTACCAAATCCATCTGCTGAGAACAGCACCTTCTCGCTCTTCTCATAGGTCACCATGACCTCCGGCCAGTGTACCATCGGTGCCATATAGAACACCAATGTATGGGTTCCAAGCGATAACTCTTCGCCCTCCTTGACCGCAATCTTCTCCTGCGCATCCAATCTATCCTCGAAGAACTGTGGCAGCATCGCAATCGCCTTTGCACTTGCAACCAGCTTTACCTCCGGAAAAAGCTCGACCATTCTTCCGATACTTCCCGCATGATCAGGCTCGAGATGCGAGATAATCAGATAATCCGGCTTCTTTCCATTCAATGTCTGAAGCAGCTTATCCTCCCAGCCTTCCATGCCCCTGGCATCAACCGTATCCATAACTGCAATCTTCTCATCCAGAATCACATATGAATTGTACGATACACCTTCTGGTACTACATACTGACTCTCAAATAAGTCAATATCCTTATCATCCACTCCAATATAACGAATTGCATCTGAAATAGTTACCTGCATGTTTTTTTATCCTCCTGATTATTGTATTCTCCTATATTTAATCGTTCCATAGCATACCAATTACTTTCCTGCGTTTATTCGTACAACACAGTAACTTTATCCGCTACCCTATTCTAACAGATTCCGCTCTATATATCCAATATAATTTCGTGTATAATCCTCAATCAGATAATCGCACACTCCTGTATTCTGAAGCAGCTTTTTATCGGAATCGCCGTAGATTCCTACAATACAAGCTGCGTTCGCAGCAACGGCGGCTTTCACACCGGATGGGCTGTCTTCGATCACCATCGTCTCAGATGGCTCCGCCCCGATGCGCTCCATCGCACGAATATACATATCCGGTGCCGGTTTCGCCCGCATCGTTCCATCATCATAGGCAAGCTTTGATTTGTCAAACCATTTTGCAAGTGCAAACCGTTCAAAATAAAAGTCGACATTGGATAGACCAGATGCCGTTGCGATATTGCATTTTATATTTCTTCGCTGCAACTCATCCAGAAATTCTGGTAACCCCTTCACCAGCCTGCAGGCGTCCTGATCTTCCTGATACATGCTTCTGTATAGAACCTCTTTCTCTTCGGTCAACTGCATGATCTTCTCCTCGGACAAAGCACCCTCCCCACCCAGCCACTCGAAAATATCCCGGTTCGTATGTCCGAGTATCTGATGCTGGAATTCTTCTTTGGTAAGTTCCCTGCCAGCCAGCTTACTCACATATGTCCGCCATGCAATATCATGATATTTGCCATCAAAAATCATCGTGCCATTACAATCAAATATAATGTTCCTTATTTTCATGTCTCATCCTCTTCTTATCTTTATATATGTACATCTGAGTGGATATACAGAATCCACTCTGAAATTCGCTTAAAATTTCCGGGATGGGTTTTTCCGCTTGCTTTTCTGTATCTGCGCCCACGTTGTGGGCATTTTCATAATTATACTCCATTCTACGCCCATTTGCCATCGCCCCAAACAGAAAAACTCATCTCGATAAACCAAATTTCCAATTCAAATCTAAAAAATTCACTTTCAATACTGAAAACATTCCACATAATATCTCCTATTACGTAAAAAAGGGGCTGCCAAAGCAGCCCCTGGGGGAAAATATATAAACCAAATGGTCTATAGCATATTCTACTGTTCAAACAACAGCTCTTCGTATGTAGGGAATGGCCATGCCTTTGCATCCACAATCTTCTCAAGCTCATCTGCTGGCTTACGAACGGTATCGAAGAAAGCAAATACCACATCGTGATAATATTTTGCCCAAGCCTTTGGATCCTCTTCCTTCTCAGCAGCCTTCGCTACGATATCCTCAAGCTCTGCAGTTGCCTTCTTAAGTTCAGCAAGCTTTGTATCAATTGTAGAAAGAATCTCCATCTGTGTATCTGCACTGATACCAAGCTCTTTCAGATCCTTCACAGATGCAGCCAGAGTACCCTCGTACTTCATAACAGCCGGGATGATCTGCTTCTTAGACATCTCGATCATTGTAAGAGCCTCGATATTGATCTGCTTTGCGTAGTTCTCATACATAACAACGCCTCTTGCAACCAGCTCACGCTTAGACATTACACCATGCTTCTCAAACATTTCGATATTCTCCGGTGTTGCGAGGTAATCAACCGCATCAACCATGCACTTGATATTTGGAAGTCCACGGCGCTCTGCTTCCTTGATCCACTCCTCAGAATAACCATTTCCGTTGAAGATGATTCTCTGATGCTCTCTCAACTTATCTGCAACCAGCTTCTTTGCGGCTGCCTCGAAATCATCTGCCTTCTCCAGCACATCTGCAAAATTGCAAAGTGTGTCAGCAACGATTGTATTTAAAGTCATCATTGGCTGTGCAATACACTGTGTACTACCAACCATACGGAACTCGAACTTATTACCGGTAAACGCAAATGGTGATGTACGGTTACGGTCTGTCGCATCCATCTTGAACTCAGGGATGACTGAACATCCTGACTTGTAAACCTTACCCTTCAAGCTGCTTGTTGCCTCTCCATTTGCAATGATCTGATCAACAACATCGGCAAGCTGATCACCAAGGTAAGCAGAAATGATTGCTGGAGGTGCCTCATTTGCACCAAGTCTGTGATCGTTACCAGCAGAGCTTGCTGACAGACGAAGCAATGCAGCATGATTATCAACAGACTCCAGAATTGCAGCTAAGAATACCTGGAACTGCAGGTTCTTCTCTGGCTCCTTGCCTGGATCAATCAAATTCTCGCCATCGGATGTTGAGATAGACCAGTTATTATGCTTACCAGAACCATTGACACCTGCAAATGGCTTCTCATGAAGCAGACATGCAAATCCATTTCTCTCTGCAACCTTCTTCAATGTCTCCATCAGCAACTGGTTCTGATCCGTTGCTACATTTGTTGTACCATAGATTGGTGCGATCTCATGCTGAGAAGGAGCAACCTCGTTATGCTGTGTCTTCGCTGGAATACCATACTCCCACAGATCCTTGTTCAGCTCTCTCATGAAATGAGAAACCTTATCCTTGATCACGCCGAAGTACTGATCGTCAAGCTCCTGTCCCTTCGGTGCCGGTGCGCCAAACAATGTACGTCCAGTCAGCTTCAGGTCAAGTCTCTGATTGAACTTATCCTTGTCAATCAGGAAGTACTCCTGCTCTGGTCCAACGGAAGCAGTTACCTTCGCTGGTGTCTTACCAAACAGCTTCAGGATACGAAGTGCCTGCTTGTTAACGGCATCCATGGAACGAAGAAGTGGTGTCTTGTGATCCAGAGACTCGCCTGTATATGAAATAAAAATAGTCGGAATACAAAGAACCTTACAGCCATCCGGAATCTCTTTGACAAATGCAGGAGATGTACAATCCCAGACTGTATAACCTCTTGCTGCACACGTCTCACGGATTCCTCCGGAAGGGAAGGAAGAACCATCTGGCTCAGCCTTGATCAATTCCTTGCCAGTGAACTCTGTGATGAATGTACCATCACCAACCGGATCCATGAAAGAATCATGTTTCTCTGCTGTCAGGTTTGTGAGTGGATGGAACCAGTGTGTATAGTGTGTTGCGCCAAGTTCCTTTGCCCACTCCCGCATGGCAATCGCTACGGAATCAGCAATCGCTGCGTCAAGCGGTGCACCGTAATCAATTGTCTTCTTTAATTCCTTGAATACTGCCTTTGGCAATCTTGCACGCATGACTGCCTCACAAAATGAACGCTTTCCTAAATCTTCTGCTGTAACTTCCATACTCGTATTCTCCTTTTCCTTAATTTTTTTAATTATCTTTAACTCGTAATTAAGATAACTCAAGTCTAAGGAAAACGCAAACTGAAAAAACCGTCTTTTTTCTTTCATAAATTACGTCAAATCGAATTTTTACTATACATTATTAAGTTTTAACTTGTGAATCGTATGTAAAAACGGACTTTTGTGTCGTTTTCGCAAGTAAATATAGGCGTCCGCAACGCTTAACTTGTGAAACCGTATCAAAAGTCCATTTCTACTTGTTTTTATCTAGTCAAATCATCTCTCACACCCATATAATACGATGCAAACTCTTGTGTAATCAATTTGTTTCGTATCATCAGGTTAAGCGTATCTTTAAATTCTGCATAGCTGATTGTCGAATGCGCCAGATTATCCAGCGTCTTGCTGATCCGGTCTGCATATCCGTTCGCATCAATCACATTGTCCCGTAATAAGATATTCGACTTGTATGCTTCTTTAAAATAAATATTCACCTTGTTGGACATTGTTACCCGGTCATCCACCTGAAACTCTACCCCTAACAGGTCAAATAGTGCCGATGCCGACCGGTTTGTCACATAGATATCATTTCCGATTCCATACAAATTCTTATAGGCAGACAGATCATCCACAACCGTACTGTGCGCATAATCCGGCAGATACGGACGAAACATATCCGCAAGCACACTGCTGCCCTTATACGCTGCATAATCAATATCTTCATTTGCCGGCTGCTTCTTCAGATATGTAATATTCTTGATCTGATATAGTGGAATCGTGATGTGCCGCGGTTCCTGTTCAATCAGCAACAGATGAAAATCCTTTTTCTCTACCCAGATATAGGCAGGTGTCTGATTTGCCTTGAGCTTTTCGGAACGATCTACGAAGATCATACGATGCTCCCGCCGCACCTTGAACTTATGCAGCGTCTTCTTGACCTTCTTCCGGTCGTATGTTGTGACAGTTTCCTGCGTAAGAGCAACAATCGACTGTTCTTCCATCCGTTCCTCTCTGTCCTGCGACTCCTGTCCGCCCTCATCTGCGTCCTTCTTTTGCTGTTTCTTCCGCTTGTGCCGGTTGTGTTCTTCCTCGACATTCGAAGCTTCTTTCTCGTTCTTTCGCTTCGCAAATACCGGCGGCTTCATATGATCGACTTTCTTGTCCGCATCCTGTGGCTTCGTACGTTTGGAACGTTTTGTGTCCTGCGTTTCTGCGTTCTTCGCATCTTCCACAACACCACCCTGAATCACAAGCGTCTGCGCCAGCGTAATCACAACAAACACACATACGACTGCTGCAAAAATAAACAGAATCTGCCGGAACACGATTGCACACACAATCGCACCGACAGTTCCGATTCCGAACAGCAATGACAAGAGCACGATTGCCCTTGCCTTTGCCGTTCCATATTTAATTGTATTGACACATTTTCGAATCATTACGCCTTATATACAACCTTACGGAAATTCTTCTTTCCCTTCTTCAATACGAACTCCTCTGCGAAATCATCCGGTGTGAACATCTTCTTCACATCTGTGATCTTCTCGCCATTGACAGAGACACCGCCCTGCTCCATCGCACGTCTTGCCTCGCTCTTGGATGCTGCAAGTCCTGCCTGTACGATAATCGACATCAGATCTGTCTGTCCATCATTGAAGATATCTGCTGTGATTTCAGCAACTGGCATATTCTCTGTATTTCCGCCACCGAAGATATTCTTCGCTGCGTCAAGTGCCTTCTTCGCTTCTTCCTCGCCGTGTACAAGTGCAGTCAGCTCATAGGCAAGAATCTCTTTTGCCTTATTCAGCTCGCTGCCTTCCCAGTGCTCCATCTCCTGAATCTGCTCCAATGGAAGGAATGTCAACATCTTGAGACACTTGATAACATCTGCGTCGTCGACATTTCTCCAGTACTGGAAGAACTCATACGGTGTTGTCTTGTTTGGATCAAGCCATACAGCACCCTTCTGTGTCTTACCCATCTTCTTACCCTCAGAATTTAAGAGCAGTGTGATTGTCATCGCATGTGCATCCTTGCCAAGTTTTCTACGGATCAGCTCTGTACCACCAAGCATGTTCGACCACTGATCGTCGCCACCAAACTGCAGGTTACAGCCGTACTTCTGGAACAACGCATAGAAATCATAGCTCTGCATGATCATGTAGTTAAACTCCAGGAAGCTAAGTCCCTTCTCCATACGCTGCTTGTAGCATTCAGCCGTCAGCATACGATTGACAGAGAAATGCGCTCCAACCTCACGCAATACCTCTATATAATTCAGATCAAGCAGCCAGTCCGCATTATTTACCATAAGCGCTTTTCCCTCTGAGAAATCAATAAAACGGCTCATCTGCTTCTTAAAGCAATCACAGTTATGCTGAATGGTCTCCTTTGTCATCATCTGACGCATATCGGTTCTTCCGGATGGATCACCGATCATTGCGGTACCTCCACCAATCAGAGCAATTGGCTTATTGCCACCCATCTGCAGACGCTTCATCAGACAAAGTGCCATAAAATGTCCTACATGCAGGCTGTCTGCTGTCGGATCAAATCCAATATAGAACGTTGCCTTTCCTTCATTGATCAGACGGCTGATCTCCTCTTCGTTTGTTACCTGTGCAATCAAACCTCTTGCTACAAGTTCTTCGTACAATGTCATCTTTCTTTCCTCCAAAATATATTTTCTTTTTGGGGCATTAAAAAACGCCCTTATAAAAATATAAGGACGAAGTATACTCCGTGTTACCACCTTATTTCACGCTTACCTCACGATAACCGCCTTTGCAAGTATCGATATCAATACTTCAGCCTCTGTAACGTGTGCCAATCCGTCTGCCCCTACTTGACAAGCGTTCAGGGAGCAGCTCCGAGATGTATTCATGTTTCCGACTTACCGCGCCTCTCATCAACCGGCTGCTTTCTGTGGCAGCTGCTCGCAAACACTACTTGTTCTCTTCCTCGCCTTTGCTATCATTCACAATGATATGAAAATTATATATGATGATTTTCCGTTTGTCAACAATATCCTTTATCAAACGTAATTACTGTATAATATGTATCCTGTTTCTCCGCAAGCTTCTGCTGGATCTCAGACTTAATCTGTGCTTCTGTCTTCTTACATTCATATGGCACAAGCACATCAAAGATCAGATTGGTATGCGTTGGTCCCGACACAATCCGAAAATCATGCATCGTAAGACCTTCATCGATTTCCTTTAAAATCCCCGCCATCATATCACGGCAAACATTCGTCTTCTCATCATCGTAATCAATCGGGTCCATGTGGATCGTCATATGTACCTGCAATTCATCGTAGATGTTCCGTTCTAACTCATCAATCGCATCGTGAATCTCCATGATATTTTCATGACAGTCCACTTCCACATGCACACTACCAATCAGATTTCCCGGACCATAGCTGTGTATGATCAGATCATGCATGCCATGACAGAACATATTCTCCATCACAAGCTCCCGGATCTTTGCAACCAACTCCTCATCTGCCGGCTGTCCAAGCAGCTGATCCACCGTATCTTTCACAATACCAAAACCGGAAAGCATAATCATGACTGACACCACGATTCCCATGATACCATCCATCGGAAGATCCGAAAATGCCGACATCACAAGTGCGATTGTGGTTGCCAGTGTTGCAAACACATCGCTAAAGCTATCCTTAGAGGTTGCAAGCATAATGGACGAAGAAAGCTTCGTGCCAAGCTTCCGGTTCATAACTCCCATCCCAATCTTCACCAGCATGGAAAGCACCAGCACCAAAAGAGCAAGAAATGAAAACGTTACACGCTCCGGATGCATGACCTTCTCCACCGAGCTTCGCAGCAACTCAAATCCAACCGCCACAACCGCAGCCGCGATCACAAGCGAAGTCAGATATTCCATCCGCCCATGTCCAAACGGATGATCCCGGTCGGCTGGCTTCGCTGCCATCTTATACCCAAACATCGTCACGATACAAGTCGCACAATCCGATAAGTTATTCACACCATCTGATACAATCGAAATCGAGCCCGCGATCAGACCGATTGCAAGCTTACTTGCAAACAAGATCACATTGCAGATGATTCCGACGATGGAGGAGAAAAAACCATACCGTTTCCGCACTTCCGGGCGTTCGATCTCATCCGCATCCTTTATGCACTTATGAACCAGAAATTCAAGCACGTTTCTCTAACTCCTTCACTCTTCTACAATAATTCACAGTACCAACGCCCATTGCCATAAATACAAAGAACAGTGGTGTTGTAATCGGCTGATTCAGATTCAGGATGCTCTGCGCGAAATATCCAACTGTCGCTGCCAGACACACACTGATCCATGCATGCTCCTTTGCATGCTTAAACATATAGACGATACTGCTTCCGACCAATGCCAGATAAGAAAGCAGACCAACAATACCTGTGGTAAATAAGTACTGCAACAGCTCGTTATGCGCATTGTCATACACTTTACCCGTGACCTGAACCATCTCATTGTAGCATGCCGCCTTGAGTGTCACACGTACCGACTCATTTCCATATCCAAACAGCTTATTTACAAACGGTGCATCACCATACACTTCCACAATCTTTCTCCAGATGTAACCACGATAACTGCCCCATTTATCATTGAATGTCAGTAACGAAGAGCCAGTTACCGCCAAAACAATAATACCAATCACGCCAAGCGCCACACACGCACCACAGACAATCAGCACAATCTTCTTTTTATTCCATGCTGCAACCCTCGTGCCAAGCTTCCAGTTGCAGACACACACAACTGCAAATACAAGCAGCGCTGCTCCACATAACACAAATGCAATATCCAGCCGGTTTAAGGCGATTGCAAGTCCGCCCCGTTTTTTGTCATATCTTGTATGTCCATATTTATTGATAAACCCAAGCACCAGATTGCCGACAAACAATAAAAACACTGCAAACGAACTATACCGCAGTCTGCCCTGCATAAATGCAAGGATTGTCACCACAACAACGCCAGCAAAAATACCAAGGAATACACTGTCACTGTTTGCAATCAGAATATTGCAACCAGCCGCGATCAGTAGGATTCCTGACAGAATACGCGAAAACCAGTTCTTACAAAATGCAAACACTGCCAACAACACTGGAATCGAGATGGACAGATAACTTGCATACATATTGATATTTCCGAATGTTGATATGAATTTCGTATATTGATTTGATGCAATGTTATAACGCAGATTCAGGAAATCATGCTCCATATGCTGTCCGATTGCAACCGCATACGCAAATGCATTCGCCGCAGCAAAAAAGATAAACATGATCATCTGTGGACGCACACGCTGTGCCAACACAACGAATACGATCATCAGAACCAGATACATGCAAAGGCCCATCCGTCTGCCCTGCAAGCCATAGAAAGCATCTTTTTTATTATCTGCACAAAGCCATGCAAAAAAGTTTGCCATCAGGAATGCAAGTGCATAAAACTCCGGTCGCAAGAACCGTTTCTTCCCGGTATCCTCGACGAGCAAAGAATCATACTTATAATAATTCTTCAGATTTGCCTCCACAACATAACCGATCAATGCAAGCGCCAGATAGATACCGGCCGCATATAAAAAGAAATGATATTTTGTGATCGTAATATTAAAATAATGGTCATCGTAAATCAGTGGATACACACCAAACGCCAACAATGCAAATACATACACCGCGACATCCATCACACGAATTCCTCTGCAATATTCCAAATTGTCTGATTTTTTCGTCTTTGCCATGACTTTTATCTCCTTATCCAGCTCCTGCTGCTATTTTAACATATGTATATAAAAAGAAAAGAGAGATAATTGCTATCTCTCTTTCTCTTCGTGCGGGAGATGGGACTTGAACCCACACGACGTTGCCATCACTAGATCCTTAGTCTTGCCTGTCTGCCAATTCCAGCACTCCCGCATTCTCTTGCGTGTCGCTCACGCTCAACGCAAGACATATATTATCATTTTGATTGCCCTTTGTCAACAACTTTTTTCTATTTTTGTAAATATTTTTTCACCATCTACTATAATGCGCATAAATCCGTGCTTTTATCGTTGGATATACGACCGACTTTGCACACTGCGAATGCCCTGATAATTTACAGACGGTGCTGCGCCATTCTTCGGAACAAGCACAATCTGAATTCCTTCCAACCGTTTTGCCATACCCGCAGTTCCCGCTGGCGCTCCATTTTTAGACCATCCAAGCCAGCCATACGTCTGTGCATGCACACGGTAGTAAACGTCATAATGTACTGCCATCTCACCTGTCAGATTGATGCAGATTGCCTCCAGACGCTTTGCACGTCCACTTGTACCACTCATGACTCCATTCTGCTTCCATGTGGACACATCATTTATATTTCCCTCCCAGCCGTAAGTCTGCACATGGGTTGTGTAAACGATATTACCACTGTATGGCTTATTGGTCAGCTTGATACAGATTCCCTCCAGGCGCTTTGCCTGTCCACTTGTGCCGCTCATCTGACCGTTATATTTCCAGCCCTGCCAGCCATACGTCTGTACATGGGTGCGATACGCCACATTTACCGTATTCTCTCCGCTCACCGTCGGATTTGCATTTGTGGTTGCGGAACTGCCAAGCACAGGAGATGTTCCATTCTTCGCGATATACGAGGCGGTCTGACGCACAGTCGCACTTGCATATACACCAGCATAATCAACTTCCGGTGCTGGCATACCACGCTTTACAACCACGATCTGAATACCCTCCAGACGCTTTGCATATCCCGCAGTTCCTGCTGGCGCACCATTCTTCGCCCATCCAAGCCAGCCGTAACTTTGCGCATGCACACGATAATACACATCATATTTATCTTTGTCAGCGCCCGTAAGTTGGATTTTAATTGCTTCCAGACGTTTTGCCTCTCCCTCGGTTCCGTTCATCTCTCCATTCGACGACCAAGGCAGCCATCCATAGGTCTGACAGTGCGTCGTATATTGGATTCCAAGCTTCTGGTTGCCACTCACAGCGATCTCGATCCCCTCCAGGCGCTTCGCCTGTCCACTTGTACCGCTCATCGTGCCATTTGTCACCTGCTTCTGCCATCCATAGGTCTGCACATGCGTCCGATATCGCACTGTCACTGCAGGTGCCGCCTGTACTTCTTCCGTCAGAGTACGCACACGGACAGACACTGCTTTGCTCTCCCGGTAATATCCGCTCGTTGGACGTTTTACATAAAAGGTATATTCTGTATTTGGTTTGAGATTCACAAAAGCCGGACTTGACTGCCAGTGGATTCCATCCACAGAATACACACAGCCACTCTGTGTGTCCAATGTAATCCAAGTTGAACCGTACTTTGCAACCGTCGGAGTCTCCGGTTTATCCTGCCATCCGTATACCTCTATGGTACAGGTTGCCTTTTGATTGTTTGTCAGTTTACGGATTGTAATGGATGTTTTACCCGGTGCAACCGCAGTCACAAGCCCGGATGCACTGACCGTTGCAATATTTGTATTCTCTGACACATATCCTAACCGTTTGTCCGTAACATTTGCGGGCACAAAACTGGTTCGTATCTGCCCTGACTGATTATTCACAAGATCCAATACGACTGTCGCTGTATCCGCATGAATCTGCTCTGCATCCACAACCGTCACAGAAGCTCCGTAATCACTTTCACAACCAGGAGCTACGCCATCATAATAGTGATTCTGCGTATGCGATTCCCGGGAAGAGCCATCGTACTTCTCCATCGTAGCATCAGATTTATTGAAGAACTGATAGGATATCGGCGTTCCATCATCCCACGTGAGGTCCACATTGTACCACTGATTTCCAAGCTTCGTCCGGTTCCAGCCGTGTGTGGCACTCGTAACTGATACCGTCTCAAGCCCTGCAGCATTCGTCAACATACTATACAGCTTCGCATATCCGGCGCACACCGTTTTTTTCTGCATGACAGCACTATATGCTGTCTGATCGTAGGTGCCCTCTTCGTACTCTACATATTCGCAGATGATATCATGTGCTTTCTTCTCCTTTGCATACGCAGTTGATTCTTTTTGAATCGTCTGCACCCATACATCCACCCGGTTAAACATCTGCACGGAAGCATTGGAACGGGTATCTCCATCCGCAAAAGTATCATATACGCCCAGATATACAACTTTACTATTGTAATACAGAGCATTCTTGATGAAATAAAACTGTGGATTCTGATAGGTGAATATGTAAACCAGAGATGATAACTCCTCCGATGTCAACCCTTCATAGCGGATTGGACCGATACCAGAAACAGCCCTGCCATTAACGGATAACACCTTCGCATCCACACATGTATTCATATACGCTGTACAATACAAGTTCATCTCATCATAGAGTTCCTGCCATGTTGTACTCAGATTCTGATAGCAATAATCATCTCCATATGAGTCCCAATTCGTACGATAGACACCAGATAGTGCGGTTCCACTGCTACTATCACTGATTGACATGGCAGCCTCATCGAGATCTCCATAGCTTTCATCAATCTGGTAAAGCTCCAACGGCTTCAGATCCGATGTCTCCGGATCCGCCGTCTCTGCTGCATAAGTTGTCATATTCCCCGTCCAGATAAAGATCGTGCACAACAGCATGATTATACATTTTGTTACTTTTTTATTCATCCTTTGCTCCTTGTACTCTCCGGTCAACAGTTTTACACCCCTATTATAACAAAACCCGCTGTCCGAAGACAACGGGTTTTGAATACAATCTTTTATTAAGCGAGCTTGCTCTTAGCAACCTCTACTACCTTTGCGAAACCTTCTGGATCGCTGATAGCCATCTCTGAAAGCATCTTTCTGTTAAGATCTACACCTGCAAGCTTCAATCCATACATAAGCTTGCTGTATGAAAGTCCATTCATTCTTGCTGCTGCATTGATACGAGCGATCCAGAGCTGTCTGAACTGTCTCTTTCTCTGCTTTCTACCAGCATAAGAAGATGTCAAAGCTCTCATAACTGAC
>ERZ779980.50-NODE-50-length-25838-cov-2.52434_pt1 | contig 25838 bp, 20 predicted proteins | sample MGYA00511937_ERZ779980 | MGnify/ENA primary metagenome ERZ779980 (study PRJEB29588, sample SAMEA2144588) | human gut metagenome | biome: human gut; feature: human-associated habitat; material: faeces | place: Denmark | collected 2008/2010 ... | reverse complement strand
TACGCAGGTAATGCGGTATTCTTTTCCCGCTACCATGATTGGATAATCCTGCACGATATCCCCTGCATCCGGCAGATCCACTGGTACGTCCTCTGGTGCAAGAATCGGGGCTCCCATATTGACACGCACAAGTTCTACTGTCTTCCGTCCGTTTTTCTCCTCATCGCCAAATGTAAACTCCAGATATTTAATACCTGCCAGCGTCTCGATGGACACGGAAGTTTTATCCGTCAGCCCATAATCATACACATACTTTCCGACGCAGCGGATACCGTTTCCACACATCTCACTCTGCGTGCCGTCCGCATTGTACATATCCATCTTGAAATCCGCCACCTCCGACGGCTTGATCAGGATCAGTCCATCTGAGCCAATTCCGAAATGCCGGTCTGATACCCGCACTGCAAGCTCCGACGGATGCTCTACTTTTTCCTTGAAACAATTGACATAGACATAGTCATTGCCAAGCCCTTCCATCTTCGTAAAATGAAGACGCATATGCTCACCTTCCATCTTTTTTTCGTTTATTTTATATTTTACTCGTTTTTCCAAACTAAACCACTGAAATTTTACCATAAAAAAAAGGAGAGTGCAACGCACTCTCCAATAGAATCTCGATATCGTCTATTTATCCGTCAAATAAATAAACAGCCGGCTTCATTATACTGTGAATGTAAGATCTAAATAATACATATACTGCCCTTCCACGATCTGACCGTCCACGGCACTGACTCCAAACAGATATCGCTCTTTTCCCCCTTCTCTCGTAGATCCATAATACGCCCATATCGGAATCACATTACATTTTCCATCCGTATAACACACATAGACATAATTTAGCTCCACCCGGTCTATCATTATCTTATGGACATCTGCATAGGCATTCGTCTTTTCAAATTTCTGCATATAGTTCTGCGCCGCTGCATCCACCTGTTCCAGGGTAAGAACACTTTCAATTCCGATTCCGGTCTCTTCCACGTCATATGGCGCTGACTGTATATCTGCCACAGCCACGCCGTCAACATCTACCGCAACCGTGATCACCTCTTCCGAAGCCGGCAGTTGATTGGCAATTCCAAATGTAAAATTATATGCACCGGGTGTCCCAGCTACCGGAATTCCATCCCTCGTACGAGTGTAACTAAAGCAGTACGCACAATCGTTCAACGTACTCGGATTCATAGATGCGGCATCTTCATTTGCAACGAGTTTTGCTCCAATACCGGTTTCAAAGCATGTGAAATCGTCATATCCAAGTTTTGCAAGAAACTCATCGGCCTTTGCCTCCGCCTCTCTTATATCCAGCCCCTCCACGGCATCTTCCTCTGTTTTCGGCCGCACTGTAATTTTCGCTTCATACGAATACATATCATACCGCATGTAACGCATGCGGGAATAAGGATATGCATTCGAGTCATAATATGAACATGTATATACATACGGGATCTCATCGATTTCACCATCCACGCGAGCAAGACTCGTCGTGATTCCATCTGCAATCTCATATGTATAAATAGCCTTTCCTGTTTCCTCTGTGACCATTGACTCATCCCGTTGATCTGCAAGCCAGTCCTCCGTTTCCAAATCCGACTGAATACCATTTTCCCATATTGCATGAACGGAACTGTTCTCCGTATCTGTCTGTAACTGTAATTCCTGCTGTCTTTGAAGTAATTGATTCTGTCTGTTTGCAAGCTCCTGCTGACTGCACACCTCATACGGTTTGACATGCTGCAAAGTCCCCTCGTCAAATATTGTATAGACATGCTCCTTTAGATATGCCTCATCCACTTCCACAGGTTTTGCCCCATAGCAGTGACTTTCTGCAAGCTTTCCACCGCCTGTCGCATCGGCATCCACCGTGAATGTGATTCCGGAATCACTGATAAGCTCATAGGTCAGATGTCCTGTAATATCTGCATCTGCAGATGTATCACTCGCCAGCTCGTCGTTCTTCTGGTAGTCCTTCGCCAGTTCATCGCCCCGGTCTTTTCCGCAGCCGGCAAGCGCCAGACATGTTACCCCTAAGAAGATCACTTTATTCCATCGTCTCATGATACTATCCTCCCCTTTCTATAAATCAAATGGATTATCTACAACCTTGGAATACACGCCCTCGATAATCTGTCCATCCACCGCACTGACTCCAAACAGGAAACATTCCCGCGGTGAAGCATCTCCACTGTATCTTTCTTGATATGGATTTTGTTCAAACTGATATCCATAATATGCCCACACGGGGATCATATTGTAGTTTCCATCTGTATAACGCACATAAGCATAATTTAGCTTTACATGTGTTACAGAGACTGCCTGTGGTACATTCTTCGTGATATAATCCGGTTGTTTATATTCACTCATGTATTTCTGAGCGGCTGCATCCACCTGCTCAAAGGTAAGATAAGACGTAATACCGGTTCCTTCTTCCTCTAATTCATATTGATTTGCCTGTATCTTCACAGTTGCAACGCCCTGTGCATCCACCGTAACATCGATGGTCTCCTGCGGAGCTGTCAGCTCCCCCGATACGCCAAACCGTAAATCATTGACACCTGCTGTAACCGCTGTCGCAATCCCATCCATCTTCCGGCTATAAGAAAAGCAATACCAACGATCGATCAGATTAGTTCCCATCGCATACGGATCTTCCTCCCTTTCCCTGTAAGCACCAATCTCCGTTCCACAACACACAAAGTCTCCATATCCAAGCTTCTGTAAAAATGCATCTGCCAACGCCTGTGCATCCGTCTCATCCAGATCCGGAACTTCATCCCCGTTCTCCTTCGGCCGCGCAAGAATCTGCTTCCGATATCTGTCGTACCGCATATATAAGGTAACCCAGTTTACATTTTCTACACTGTCTGAAGCCTCCTGATAATACGTTTCATATACATACGGCAGGCCATCAATTTCACCATCCACTCTTGCCCGGCTGATATTCTTACCTTCTGCATCGACATAGCTATACGTTTTCTGGTTGTCTGCTGTGACCGGTATTCTCGGATCCACTTTTTCTTCTCCTGTCAAGGTTGTATGTAGCGCCTGTCCCTTCGTATCGGTAGTGCAGTTCAACTCACTCATATCTGCAAAAAATCCATCCTTCCAGATCTCAGAGATGGCATCCGTCTGAGACGCCGATTGTTCAACTGCCTTGTCTATCTCTGCCCAAAGAGCATCTCTTCGGTCATCCATCTCCTGATCCGTACATACCATATATGGTTTTACTGACTGTGCCGTTCCCTCATCAAACACCGGATATACCTTAGATTCCACATAGGAATCATCAAACACCTGTGTTTTTACTCCATAGCACCGGCTGCCAGAGAGCCGCTCGCCTCCTGTCACATCAGCATCGACCGTAAATGTCACATTGTTATTTCCGGCAACCTGATAGCTGATATTCGATGGCTCTCCCGCCTCAAATGTACCTCCCTCAGCATTTTTCTGATAATCTGAGGCAACATCACCTCTGCCTTTTCCGCATCCTGTCAATAGCGAAAAAAACATTCCTATGCATAGCACTTTTATCCATCGTTTCATCTCGGATTCCTCCCCCTTCTGATTTGATGGTTTCAGTGTAGCATAGGAATGTATCAAATTTGTATCTATTCCAGATAAATATTAAATAATCGCAATTATTACAGACTTGCGAGTGTCTGACCAAGTGCCTTCAGTTCATCCTCTGCGTCCGGACCAGGTGTTCCGTTTACTGCGATACCCTCGCCATTTACAACAGTTGCGCCATCTGCAACGATACGATCCTCCCAGTCACGCATCCACTCTTGATTTCCCCAGCCGTAAGAGCCAAACAGTGCAATCTGCTTTCCAGCGATCACGCCATCAAGCTCACACATAAATGGCTCCATCTGTGTCTCTTCGAGCTGCTCTGCACCCATAGATGGGCAGCCAAGTGCAATCACGGATGCATCCTTCAATGCATCAACACTTGCCTCATCTACCGTGATCAGCTCTGCCTCACCGTCTGCGATACTGCCTGCCATCATGGCTGTATTTCCTGTTCCGCTCCAATATACAATACTTACTTTGCTCATAACTTATCCCTTTCTTTTTGTTATATATTTGGCGTTTTGCAAGTCACAGCTCAGACTGCGATCTCCCGGATTGTCTTACCCTCCAGAATCTCCTGCAGCACATGCTCCCGTTCCTCGTCAAAACGCTGAAACAACTGTGTCATCTCCTGCTCATTGTGATAAACCTTCCAATATCCGTAAAAGGAAAAATTCTCTCCATCATTCTCCATAAATCCTAAGATGTCCTCGATCGGATACTCCAGGAAAGCTCCCATCTCATGTGGATATGCAATCTCTCCTCTGCTATACTGTTCCACACGCGAAAACAGTCTATGCAGCATCGCAGAAAAATCATCTGCCGGATAGCCATAACCACGCAGAAATTTCTGTACCTTCTCAGATAGAATGTAGCGTTTGAGTGCTTCTCTCCGATACAAAAATAACATGAATTTATTCGCTTTGATTTTTAGAAGATGATAAGAAATCCCTGTTCCCCGCACAAGCTTCCGGATCATGTAAAACTCCTGCATTGTCACTGTGATCAGATTCGAAGCCTTGCTTCCCTTGATCACCGGTGCACAATTGACCGCCATCATCACGGCTGTGTTTTTTTCGAGATCGTTTGATTGTTTGATTTGAACCAGTTCCTGTATCGGCATATCGTTTCCTCACCTTGATGCATATAAGTTAGTCTAAGCTAACTATATGCATCATACAGGAACTTATTATGAAAATCAAGAATTATATATGAGAAAATATATCATTTGTTGTTCTGTAATGGCATCAGGACAATTCCCTGTCCATGCTCCGTCGTATATTGCAATGCCTGTAGGTTCTCTAAGTCACCAGATACCCGGAGTGTGATCAATGCTCCATTTTTAATTTCTTTTATCTCCTCTGCGTCCGGGTAAGGAATCGTCACAGACGCAACTGGCATATACTTCATCGCACTCGCCGTGTACAGCTTATTTTCCCCAAGGACATCCCGTATCTGCACATTTTCATAGAAGTCCAGAAGTGTTGTTGTCTGCGCAAACTTCGTGTTGTTTGTCCATGCAAGCAGGATTGTCCCACTCTCTGTCATATAAACGATATTCTCCACGCTGTTATCATACTTCGTAAATGTGATCTTCCAGAGATATGCCGCATAGGTATCAAAGCTGGTGTCCGTGTAGCAGTAAAGTTCTGACGAATATGAATACAGATTGTCATACTGGATCTGCACGGAATACGGATACACACCCTGCTTGTAATAGACATCCAACTGCTTCTTCGCAAGTTCCACCGCTTCGACTTCATCCAGAAAGCCCTCTGTGATATCGCATTTTGTCATGTTACTGTCCCATGTGCCGGAGATCAGCTTGATCCGATCGACAGCCGAGAGATTTGAGGATGTATTGCGTGACATCATCGTTCCCGCTTCCAGATAATATTCCTCCGGTGCCACCTCGACGTGATTCGTCTGTTCCGTAAGCGTCCGTGCAAGCAGATATTTCGGTGCTACGATGCTTAGCACGACGATCAGCGCACAACAGACAAATAACAGTCCGACGCGTATTTTATTGTTCTGTAAGATTTTTTTCATGAAATACCACCCACATTGTTGTGCCTTCTCCAACTGTACTTTCGATCTCCAGCTTCTCCCCATGGCTTTCCACAATAGATGCCGCAAGCGAAAGTCCAAGTCCCGCACCGCCTTCTTTCCGTGAACGCGATTTATCTACCATATAAAACTCATCGAAGATTCTTTGTAAATGTTCTTCACTGATACCAACACCAAAATCCTGCACGCCAATCTGCACGCCATCGTCCGTCTGCTTCGCAAAGAACCGAATCTCACTTCCTTGCTCTGACGCCTTTCTGGCGTTGTCTATAATATTGATAAATGCGGATTTCAAAAGATTGCTGTCTCCCTCGATCCTCGCTTCCACCGTCGTACAGACAAGCGTCTGGTTCTTCTGCGCCAGGATTGGCGTCACACTCTCCGTAACCTCCTGCATGAAGTTCACAACCGAGATCGGTTGAAACTCAATCTTTCTGTGTTTCGTGTAAATAAAATCAAACAGCTTCATCGACATTGCCTCAAGACGTTTTCCTTCATGGAAAATATACGATGCCGCAAGCACCTGATTCTCCCTTTTCATCTCCTTGGAACGCAGCATGTCCGCATACCCGATGATCGTTGTCATCGGCGTTTTGACCTCATGCGTGAAATCTGCCACGAACTGTTCCTGTCGTGTCACCATTCCCTGCAGTTCATCCATATGCTCACACACTGCATCCGCCATCTGGTTGTAGGTCTGTGCCAGTGTACCTACTTCATCGTGACTGCGCAGATGCACGCGGCTCTCGTAATCGCCCTCTCCAAACTTCTTCGACGCCCGGTTCAGCGTCTCCAAAGGCTTCGTCAGAAGATAGGTAATCACAAACACTGCCACCGTACAGCAAAGCACGACAATACCTAAAAGCAGGACAAAATACCGCCGTTCATTCTCCACCAGCTGATATGTCTCGGTGATATCCCGCGCATTGATAATATTCATCTTTTTGTCCTGAACCAGACTTGTCGAACAGGAAAACAGATAATACCGCCCGGCTTCCTTCGTGATCATGTACTGCTTCTGCCCGATCACTGCGGTACTCCACAGCTCCTCCGGGCAGGAAAGTTTATTGTCGTCTGCCGCAGAATGCACAACCTCCGCACCATCGTAGAACACATAGACACCTTTGTTGTTTCCGCCCATTTTACCTACGACATCGGCACTTAAATTCTTCATCTGATACACAAGATTTGACGGGGAAGAATTGATCGTATCGAGCAAACGATACTCGATCGTCGATTGCAGCAGATTGTTCTCCTCGATCGAGGTTTTGATCTGTGCATCGAGCGCAAGCTGGAAATTCCGATGGATCATAAAGAATCCGACGGTTCCAATTCCAAGCGATAATAATATGATATTGATAATTACAACTTTATAACGAAACTTCACGAATCTTCTCTATTCCTTTAATCTTCCAGCCGGTATCCAACTTTGTAAATCGTCCTCAGCTTATCGGTCAGACCAAGTTTCTTACGGAGACGCTGTACATGCAGATCGAGGGTACGCGTATCACCGTAGCTGTCATTTTCCCAGACAAGCTCGTAGATTTTGTCCCGAAACAGGGTAATATTTCTGTTGCGCACAAATATCTCCAGCAGCATAAATTCTTTTGGTGTCAGTTCGACTGGTACACAGTCCCGCAGCACCGTGCGATTATCCGTATTGATGACAAGATCGCCATACACAAGCTTTGTCGCATCCTTATGGAACCGCCGCAGCACAACCTGTACACGCGCGATCAACTCCACGATCTCAAACGGTTTCACGATATAATCCTCAGCACCGAGATTTAATCCCCTGACACGATCATCCAGTCCTGCCTTTGCTGTCAGAAAAATCACCGGCGTTCCCGTCGGCTTGATGTATTCTAACAGTTCATATCCATTTACCTTCGGCAGCATGATATCCAGTAAAACCAGATCAAACGTCTGTGTCTCTATCTGATCCGCTGCCGCCATACCATCATATACACAGGTGCAGGCATATCCGGCATCCTCCAGATTCATCCGAATGAGATCCGAAATCGCGCGTTCATCCTCCACTACCAGTATCTTAATCATTCCTTCTTTTCCTCCGCCTCGATCACGACGCGTCCATCCTCGATGCGCACCTTGACCTTGTTCGTATCAATGCCTGCTGCCGCAAGCATATCATCGCTCAGCTGCACACGATGTGCCTTATCCAGCACGGAATATTCCTCATGTGTCTCATCCGTCATATCCGGTAATTCCAACTGATCCAGCATATCCCGGTAATGCTGTTTCAGGATCTTCTCTGTACTGATCTTGCCATCCGAAATCATGACAACACGGTCTACCTTATGTGCAAGTTTCATATCATGCGTGACTATGATGATCGTAAGTCCAAGCTCCCGGTTTAACTTCCGGAACAGATCCTGAATGTTCGAAGAAGTCTTTGTATCAACCGCTCCGGTCGGCTCATCGGCGAGCAGGATTTCCGGCTCGTTTGCAAGCGCGACTGCGATTGCCACTCTCTGCTGTTCTCCACCAGACATCTGTGCCGGGTAAGAATCCCGTTTATGCTCCATGCCAACTAACGCCAGCAATTCCTCTGCCTTCTCCCGCCGTTTCTTCGCGCTTTTATGGATTGCAAGCATTGGTGCCTCAATATTTTCCAGCGAAGTCAGATACGGAAACAGATTCCGTCCGCTCTTCTGCCATACAAACCCGATCTGTTTCTTCCGGTACTGCACCATCTGACGCTCTGTAAATTCCGCCAGATTCTGTCCATCCACGATGATCCGTCCGGCGGATGGCACTTCCAGACCTCCAACGATATTCATAAGCGTACTTTTTCCGCTTCCACTCTTCCCGATGATTGCCATCAGCTCCCCGCGGTTGACCGTCAGGTCAAGTCCCTGCAAAGCAAGCACCTCAACCTCTTTTGTCTTATAGATCTTCACGAGAGAATCGCAGACGATCAGAGGGGCAGTTTCCGCCAGATCTGCCTCCTCCGCCATGTCGTTTTTCCTATCTTCCAATGTATCATTCTCGTATTTGTCTGTCAATAATCTCACCATCCTCCAACTCATAGACAACATCGCCAAGCTCCATCAGGTTTGGATCATGTGTTGTCATAACGATCGTCACGCCTTCTTTCTCGATCAGGTTTCGGAACAACTGCATGACCCGAAGTCCAGACTCGGTATCCAGCGCTCCGGTCGGTTCATCTGCAAACACAACCTTCGGCCGGTGTGCCACTGCCCGCGCGATTGCGACCCGCTGTTGCTCTCCACCGGACATCTGTCCCGGCATATGCCGCATACGCTCTTCCATTCCGACCAAGGCAAGTGTCTCCCTGATTCGTTCGTCAACCTCCTTCGCGGTCAGCTCCGGTTCTGCCAGCCGCATTGCAAAATCCACATTCTCATATGCATTCATAATCGGAATCAACGCAACTGCCTGAAAGACAAACCCAATTTCTTTTCTTCGCAGTTGTTCCTTCTGTGCATCTTCCATCTCCGAATACACCTGTCCATCGAAACTGACATCCCCCTCTGTCGGTGCATCCAGGGCACTTAATATATTCATCAATGTGGTCTTTCCACTTCCAGAACGTCCCTTCAATATCGTAAGTTTCCCTGCCGGTATATCAATATCGACATGCTTCAAGGCGTAGAATTCGCCGTCACCAACCGGGAACATCCGTGTAATATTTCTTGCTTCAATGATATTCATAAGCGAAACTCCTACTCCTCTCCTAATTTCAATGCCTGCGTGATATTCAGACTCCGTACCAGCCGCCGCAGGATCACGATACACAGCAAAATCATAACCATGAGCACCGCGACAAGCTTCAACACATCCATCTGGTCGAGATAGACATAGATGCTTAAGTTATGTTTCTGCGGCAGATAAATCACACCAAATAACCGCACAAACAGATATGTCGCCACACCGCCGCAGGCACCACCTGCCAGAATCGATGGCAATGTGGAAAACAGATGCTCGTTTACAAGCATACGGTTTATCTCCTTCTCGCTTAAGCCCATCGCCCGATATACACCAAATAACAATTCCCGTTGCCGGATCGATGAGATCCAGTAAATCAGGAATCCAATCATACATAGAATCAATGCAATGACAAAGCTCAAAGTGAACATTCCGTTTGTAATCCGTATCATCGCTGTTTCCTTCATCGCATCAATATCCCGGTCCAAAGCGGTATATGCCGACAACTTCGTTCCACTCGCGTCGATCACAGCCCGTACCGCATCACTGTCCACGCCATCTGCCAGCTTGTACCATATCTCATATGGAGAAATCTTGAAGCTCTGCACCGTTTTCGCATAGTTTGCGACGATCAGATAATGCTCGGTTTCTTCTCCATCCTCATATGTATACTGTACAAAACCCGGCCACGCATCTACAACCGCTACAACCTTTCCGCTGATCGTACCGCGCACCGTCTCCTTCTTCATCACGGAATCCCCATATCTGGAACAATCCACAACATCCCCCACTTTGACCTCCAGTGCCGCTGCCAGATTCTTCGACAGAATCACACCATTTTCCTGCTGTGCCAGTTCATTTAAATATGTATACCAATGAACGTCTCTGTTTAGTTCCTCCTGCAAATACGCAGTCTCACCAAAATCTTTTGTATGGATTCCCATGAACTCACAGTTAGCAATCTTCGTTTTTCCCCGGCTCACCGATATATTGTTGGTTCGGATTACCTTTGCCATGCTCGTGCAAAGTCCCTGCTTGACCGGCTCGTCATATTTGACCGGATCTGGCTCCACATAGTTATAGTCGATATCATTGGCAGACACATAAAATGCCTGCATCTTCCATGTCTCCTGCAAACGGATATCGGCTCCATCTGCATAGCGGATCCGGTTTTCATAGTTCTGGTTGATCGTGCGCGCCGCATTGGCATTGAACAGTCCCATCGCCACGGTCAGAATCAAAAATACCGAGATAAAGCCCTGCTTGCGGAAGTTCCGCGTGATCTGTAAGAACGACGCGTACACTGCCGGACGCCACTTTTTTCTGCCGATATGATAGACAAGCTGCACAAGATAATGCAGCAACCGCAGCACAACAAGTCCCATCGCCACGATAAACAATACAGAATCCAAGAAGATCAACGGATCCATCTTCGCCCCAAGCAGTGCCCGTGCACGGATCTTATCAATCTCCTGGTTGAAATTGTGAAGCAGATAGATTGAAACGCCAAGCAACACAATATCCAGAAAATATTTTTCCCAGAACATCTTCTTGTTGATCTTCTGATCAGATTTTTGCTGTACGATCGATACCCCGGAATGAATCACGACCGGAATCAGGATGAACAGAATTCCAACGGCAGACGCCGCCAGTCCATAGACAAGCATCACTGGTGTAAAATGATACATCGAGAGATTCCCTGCATGGAACGTCAGGAAATCTGTGGTCGATGCAGCCAGCTTACAAAGTCCATATCCAAGTGGCGTTCCAATCAGCATTGCCACCAGACAGAGAATACACGCCTGCAATGCATAGAGCGCTACAATCTGGCTGCGGCGGTATCCCCGGCTCCGCATCATGGCGATCTCGCCCTGTTCTGTGTCGATGATCTGTCCAGTCACCATATAGATAAATGCAAGCACCAGACCAAGCAATGGAAGCTCCAATACCCAGAGCGTGATATCTATCGTTTTCTTGTCCTTCTGGTACTGCTTGAGCAGATTCAGGAACGAATCGGTAAAGCTCTCATCCTCCTTATGAAATTGCTCGATATAATATTGCACATCTGCTACATTCTTCTGATTGATCTTCGTATAATCAAGCAGCACATTGGTCGCATAGTTGATCTTTTCCGGTGCAAACTGCTTCACGATGGCATCAAAGGTTTCCTCACTTACAAACATCTCCTGTTCCATCGTATTCGGTGCTGTATACCAGAAGGTGTCTGTGCTGTCCGCCTCCTTGAAGATACCACAGATCTGCAGCTTCAGCGTTTCCCCGTCTGCATCTGTCCAAAGTGGGAATTCCAATGTCTCACCGACTGTAAAGCCGCAGGCATCCATCACACTCTCGGACAACATACAGCCATACAGATTCCCAGCATACGCATCGTAGTCCTCGCCGACAAGCACCTGTGTATGTGCCAGCATATCCGGCATATACGATACCTTCAGATATTTTCCTTTTCCACCATATGCGCCCTGTGCGGACTGTTCATCCAGCGTCAGAATAGTCTGCGTATTCACCGCCTTTATGGATCCAAGATATTTCTCCCATGTCTGCTGATACCCTTTCACACCGTCGAGCACAGCCGCAGCTGTCTGACGCTTCTCCGTCACATAAGCACCTGTTCTTCCGATCACCGTCGGATATGCCTCTGCTTCCTCACCTGCATTATGAAAGCTGTCCAGCAGCATCTTGTTGAGCGAGCCTGCCTTGAACATTGGCTGACAGGAAACCGCCGCCACAAGAAAGACAAGTCCCAGAAGCAGGCAGGTCGTCAACCATTTTTTGTTTTTAATTTTTTGTAAAACGAACCGTATCATCTTTTACTCCTCTTCCTCTGAAACTGGTCCCGCCAGTATATCTCCCTCCGAAATACCATTAAATATACATGCCACTACATCGCCCTTTTTATATTTGGATGTATCCTGTGCGCTGTTGCAGATTGCTGCATCCACATATTGTTTCTCGATATTTCCATCTACGATTTTCCACACATAATAGAAATCCCCAGATGTCTCCTTGCCTGAGTTCGCCTTCTCTGTGTAGAGCGCATCTGCCGGAATCGTGTACACATCCGAATAAGAAATCAGCGGATAGGAAATTATCTGACTTCCGGTCATATCCTCCACGGATGCGTTCCCGTCTAATTTCACATAGTACATCCGGCTGTCGTCCGTCAGACTCTGCGTGATATAGACACGATTCCCTACCGTCGTGACATAATACTCTTCCTTTGTTCCTTCCGTGATTCCGTTGGAGCCACAGATGATGCCCTGTATCGTCTTTCCACTTTCCTCATCCTGCACCGATACAGGTGTCCCGTTCGCAACCTTGCTGTTTCCACCATACAATGCCAATTTCTCCTTCACCGGCGTATCAATCGCCAGAATATCCGAGTTAAGTTCCAGCTTGCCTCCGGTGTCTCTCCAGAAATCCAACACCTCGCCCTCCTGCTCAGCGCAGATTGACATAACACCTGTTCCGTCATTGTTACAGCTTGCCTCCGTATATGCTTCCTCTGACTGCTTGAGCTGATATGTATAATCCAGCGTCTGTATCTGAAAATCCAGATTCTCAATCTGAATATCGACATCCAGCATAGATGAAAGATTCGGATTTGCCTGTTCTTCTGCATCACCGTCGGTTGCTGTCTGTGCATCCGTACCGGTTGCAAGTGGTGTCTGTCCAGCAGTCAGCGCTGCCTGCTTTTCCAGTTCCGGTCATTCTGCTCACAGCTGCACTGCTTTCGTGCGATTTTCTTTCATATCCTCAATTCCTGACCGCATCTCCGCCAGCTTCGCGCTGCCTTCATTCGTTCGAACCTTGAGTAACACATCGCCCTTTTGCACATAATCTCCATTGGATACACAGATTTCCTGAATTGTACCTTCATATGGAGATGTGTAATTGATCCGCATCGTATCTGCAATCGCATAGCGGTTTGTATAAAACATCGAATCATAATTCGTTGGAGCACTTACCGTATATTCCTCATATGCATCCGGCCATCTCAGCCTCTGATGTATAATACACTTTTTCTCCCTCAGAAAGCCCGGATATCACCTCTGTATTTACCGTGTCACTGACTCCTGTCTCAATGTAGCGCTGTTCGCGCTGCTCCCCATTTTTTACATAGACAAATGATCCCTGATCGTCCTCATAGATAGAATCGTTTCCGACATACAGGACATCTTCCACGCGGTCTCTGACGAGATAAACGGCGATTACAGAACCGACTGGCGCGCTCTTTTGAGCATCCTCATACTGCATTCGAAGTGCCGGATATTTCTGCTGATTTTCGGCTGTCAGGCGCTCCTGTGTTGTATAGGCATACTCCCGAAGCGAAATTTTCGCGCCATCCTGTATCGTATAATAACGGTCGTATTTCTCCAGAAGCTTGTCTTTGATCGTTGTATTCTGTATCTGAATATATGTATCCTCATAATCTGCAATCGTGATAACATTCATCGAGCTTGTAACCTGATTGCCATATGTAAACTGACGCACATAAGAAACATACCCGCTTGCAGTTGCCTTGAGGGTTCCATCTTCAATGATCTCCTGCTGCTTCTGAATCTGATCATCGTAATCGGCAAGCTGGTGCTTGTAAAGCAGTTCATCATAATTGGCATTTTCCTGTTCCGTCTCGATCTCTTTTCCTGTTTTCGCAGCACTGTCAGAATCTCCCAGTTGATTTTCTCCCGCCTGTTTTAGATTCAGCTTCTGTATCGTGAGCTGTTGTTTCTGCACCTCCAGCTCACGTTTTTGCACGAGCAGACTCCGGGCTTCTTCCAGATCCTGTTTTGCCTTTTGTGCCGCTTCCAGATCCGCAGTAGCTACCACCTGTCCAGCTTCCACATAATCTCCAACGTCGACAAGGACTTCTGCCACGCTGACCTGTGTCGTCCAGAACACCGCATGTTCTGTTGGCACGATCGATCCATATGCGATTTTCAGATCGCCTACATCTCCCACAGATACTTCCCGGTACGATTCCGTTCCAGATACCGGTTCCAGCAAAGCTGGCGCATCTGCATATTTCGTTCCACAGGCAACCAGAGAGACCGCGCAGAGTACACTCATCAAAAATCCCAGCTGTCGTTTTAGTTTCTGTCCGATTCTCATTTTGCAATCACCACCTTGTCGCCCTCTTTTAAACCATCTTCAATCACTGTATAGCCATCAATCGTTGCCCCAGTCTGCACCTGTACGCCATGTCGGAATCCGTCTTCATCCAGCACATAGACGTAATTGTCATTTCCCACATACACGATTGCATCCTCTGGTACATACAGGACATTCTTGAGCACATTTTTCTCGATCTCCAGATTCAGTGAATCCGAGCTTGGCCGTTTCGCTGAGTCAACCAATGTAAATGTAAGCTGCCGTTTCATCCCGGCATCCGTATCCGACGCCAGCACATCAATCGCTGTCAATCTGACCTCATAGCTTCCAACGCCAAAAGTTGCCGTAAATGTCTGTCCTACCTCAAACGCATAATCATCCTCTGTCGTCGTAGTATAATTGTCCGAGCCATACAGGATCGTTACAACTGCATCTCCGGCATACACGGTTCCATAATCAAGCATATCCGACAGGCTGCTCACAATGCCGCTTCCCTCTGCCTTAATCGTATAAGCTTCCAGTCTTGCGTCCAGATCTTTGATGTACAGTCCTGCAATCTCCTGGTCTTTCTTTAACTGCTCGATACTCTCCTGGTGTTCATCTGTCTGATTAATTGCATCCAGCTTCGTATAATGGTCGATCAGAAGCGCATCCTCTTCCACACGGTTTTCATACTGTCTTCGTTCCTCCGTTATATCCTCCGAAGAGAAGGTGACAAGTGTGTCTCCATTTTGCACGACATCTCCAACATGGACAAATACCTGATCAACCTCCATCTCATCATGATCAGGATAGTATTCTTTCCGTTCAAACTGTTCTGATTTCAATCGCAGATCGAGCACCGGCGCAATGTCTCCATGCACGACTGGCTCGGTTGTGTATGTAATTTTCTCATATTCCGGTATCGTGATCACAAGATCATCCGTCTGGGTTTTGCCGGCACATCCGCTGAGCAGTCCCACACAGAGTACCATCACGGCTGCCATTCGTCTTTTTCTTATCTTTCTCACCGCAATCTCCTCACAGTATACTTTATTTTACTGTTCTTATCTTACCATGAAAATGTATCTAATTTGTATCAATTCGTATATATTATGACAAAAAAGAACTCCAATCTGCGGAAATCCGCAAATTGGAGTTTTATACGTTCTTCTTACTCTACAACGTAAGGGATAAGAGCTACGTGTCTTGCTCTCTTGATTGCAACTGTAAGTGCACGCTGATGCTTTGCACAGTTACCAGTAATTCTTCTAGGAAGAATCTTACCTCTTTCAGAGATGTATCTCTTAAGCTTGTTTGTATCCTTGTAATCAATTACTGCATTCTTCTCTGCACAGAATACACAGACCTTTTTTCTTCTACGAATTGGTCTTCTCTTCATAGGAGCGTCTGGACGATCGCTCTTCTCTGTCTTATTGTAAGCCATTACTAATTACCTCCATTTAATTTCCTTACTTAAATGGTAAATCGTTGCCTGTCAATCCTGTTGGAATATCCATGAATCCATCTGCACTGGCATTACCAGGTGCCGGTCTGTCTTCCTGCTGATATCCACCGCCGTTGTTTCCAGATGCATTCTTGCTCTCTGCAAACTCCTGCTCTTCTACGACAACTTCTGTTGTATAAACTTTATTGCCGTCCTTATTGGTATAGCTGCCTGTCTGAATACGACCTGTAATCGCAATCTTTGTACCCTGCTTCAAATACTTCTCAGCAAACTCTCCGTTTCTGCCAAATGCAACACAGGAGATAAAATCTGCTGTCTGCTCATTTCCAGAATTGTCTCTTCTCTGGAATCTACGGTCAACTGCAAGTGTATATCTTGCGATTGCTAAAGGCTCTGCAGCCTGTGAATATCTAACTTCCGGATCACGAGTTAAACGACCCATCAAAATTACTTTGTTCATCGGAAATCCTCCTAACTATTACTCTGCGTCCTGTCTAACACAAAGATATCTGAGAACAGATTCCATAATACGAACACTTGCTTCGATCTGAGCTGGAGCTTCAGCGTTTGCATCAAACTGAATGAAGTAGTAGAAACCTTCCTTCATCTTCTGAATCTCGTATGCTAATCTCAGCTTGCCTTTTTCGTCAACGTTTGTGATTGTGCCGCCTGCCTTCTCGATAATAGCCTTAGCCTTATCTACAACAGCAGTTCTTGCGTCATCATCAATCTTTGCGCTAACAACCAACGCCAATTCATACTTGTTCATGTTATTGCACCTCCTTATGGTCTATTGGCCTCCGAACTGGTCGGAAGCAAGGAATATAAAAATATATCACAGAGTTAGATATTACCATACGGAATTTTATTTTGCAAGCAATTTTTTCAGAATTTCTCATTTTTTTCGTCGTTATTTCGCGAAATAACATGCAAAGCTCTCGCTTACACCCGACTGTTGTATTAATATAGTATTTATGTTACATTAAATCATAGTAACTACTATATACCATAGGAGGGTTTTATTACAATGAAAGATGAAACAAAATGCCTGCATGCAGGCTATACACCAAAGAATGGCGAGCCTCGTGTTCTGCCTATCGTCCAAAGTACAACGTATGTGTACGAATCTGCCGCAGAAGTTGCCGGCATCTTTGATGATCCAACAAAAGGACTCTGTTATTCCCGTTTTGCCAATCCAACAGTCATGGCAGTCGAGGAGAAAATTGCAGCCTTGGAAGGTGGTGTCGGTGCCATGTGTACTACTTCCGGACAGGCAGCTACCTTGCTTTCCATCTTAAATATCTGTCAGGCTGGTGACAGCATCATCAGTACCCCTGAAATCTACGGCGGCACGATCAATCTGTTCTCTTTCACTTTGAAGAAGCTTGGCATTGAATGTATCTACGTGGATAAAAATATGTCTGACGATGAGATCAAGGCCTGTTTTAAAGAGAATACAAAGCTCGTGTTTGGCGAGACAATCGCAAACCCGGCGCTGACTGTATTTGATATTGAGCGTTTCGCAAATATTGCACATGCAATGGGAGTTCCATTGATCGTAGACAACACATTTGCAACTCCGATTCTCTGTAAACCTTTTGACTTCGGTGCTGATATCGTCGTACATTCCACAAGTAAATATATGGATGGACATGCCGTTCAGATCGGCGGTGTCATCGTAGACAGCGGCAAGTTCAACTGGGATAATGGCAAGTTCCCAGAGCTTGTCGAGCCTGACGAATCCTACCATGGAACCTGCTATACAAAATCTTATGGCAATATGGCATATATCGTCAAGGCAAGAATGCAGCTCATGCGTGACTTCGGTGTATATCCAGCCGCACATTCTGCATTCCTGTTGAATCTCGGATTAGAGACTCTTCCAGTTCGTATGAAGCAGTATACAGAAAATGCAATGGCAGTTGCAGAATACCTTGAAAAGAGTGACGCAGTTGTCAGTGTCAGTTGTCCAGCACTTCCTTCTGATCCAAACCATGCACTTGCAGAAAAATATCTCGGTGGCAAATCCTGCGGTGTTATCTCCTTTATCATCAAGGGCGGACGTCCGGCTGCGGCAAAATTCATGGATTCATTAAAGCTTGCCTCCAACGAAGTGCATGTTGCAGATATCCGTACCTGTGTCCTGCATCCAGCAAGTGAAACACATCGCCAGTTATCCGACGAGCAGCTTGTTGCAGCTGGTATTGATGCTGGTATGGTTCGTTTCTCTGTTGGTCTGGAGAACATCGATGATATCTTAGAGGATTTAGACGCCGCATTAAAAGCAGCTATGGAATAATTGATAGATTCTGTATCCATAAAAAAGGGTTGAAACAACTATGTTTCAACCCTTTTTCTTATCCTGCTTATATCTGTAATTCCAAAACACTTCCGAGGATTGCTTTCGGTTCCTTCACTTTCCGCTCTTCCGCATAGAATGCTTTGTTGTATTCCTGCAATTTCTGCATTGCGATCGGCTTGTCCACTTCCTCATACATCTGTGCATTCTTTGCACTAACCAGATTCGCCATACTAATAAAGCCAGGTTCAATCGCAATACCGCTGTCTTCTACCGGTGTGTCCGACTCCTTCGCCGGTCCCCACCATTTCATACCGATGGTATCTGCGTATTCTTCCGTTGGTGTCTCACACAGAAACTCCAACGCATACTGTTCTACCTGCTGCTTCGTACACACGATCTTCTTGCACCCAGTCACATGTCCTTTTTCATCCACGCGTCCAATCATCGCTGGATACGTGTCTACACTATTCAGATAATGACAATCAATCTCATGCATCCGTAGCTCTGTACGCTTGATGCCGCGTCGTTTCAGCAAAACTGCGATATCCGGCCGCACATTCATCATCCAACGTGCAAGCGGATTTCGATATTCGCGTTCTTTTCCAGACCATCCATTGATATGCTTTCCAAGATCGAACCCCGGATTTTCTATATCCAGTTCCTTATCCAGATTGTAAATCTCCGCAGCATTCACTGCCTTGGCATCTACATCCTCAAGCATCGCCCCCTGCGCCTCTTCACCTGCATACAGTGCACGTAACTTCCGGTTTGCAAATGTCACAAGCTTCCGGTTGAATTCAGCTTTACTGTCCGCATAATTGAAGTAATCACGCAGGAACGCCGGCATATAATATGCCTGCATTACTTCGTAAGTCTTATTTGTAAAATTGTCAGAATCGATCTTGACACGTTTGCATCCGTTCAAAATCTGGAACAGATACGCGGAAAACTGAGCTTCATCCCTACACAGGGAGCGCTCTCCATTTATATAGTCATTGATCAATATGTCCATATGTTTTACCACCATTTATTTTTATCTTAGTTCCCAAAAGTATGTATACCGAGCTTTGCGGCTGATCCCTTTGAGAAGTGCCAGTACATTGGTGAACCGTCACATTCCAGTACCACATAAACTGTCTTATCTTCCGATACATCACTAAAATCCAGATCCGGATAATTCTCACGGATATCCGGTGCATCACCGTTCGATGCAGTAAATGTACCTGTGTAAGTTCCACCATACTCTTCATCGTTCGATACAAGCGATACAGTTACCTCTCCATCAAACAATCCATCTACCAGATTACCAGAACGGGTTACCGTTACAAGCTCATCGCCAGCGTCCTCGTTGACAGATGTCTCAGTACCTGCACCGTTCGGTTTATCGTTGCTCCATGCACCTTCATAAACCAGATATGCCTGATTATAACCATCCATCTTGACGAACATCGTTCCCTGTCCACTTCGCACACCGTTCTCGTAATCACCATAATAGAAGTAATAACCAGAACTCAACAAAGTAGAATATGTGTAAACGCCCGCAGCTTTTCCTGTATAGGAGCTGTCATAGCCATCCGTTGCATAAACATAAGAATCACCGTCCATATTCGCAACAACTGTACTTGCATTATCGGAACCATCCACGTCCATCATGCCTGCATAATCGGAAGCTGACATCAGGCTGATTACCTGCTCCATCAGATCATGTCTGGCTGTCATCAACGCACGCTCTGACTCAATCTTCTCTGTATAAGAAGAGAAGTCCACATCCGACATGCTGTCCGCATATGTATTGATAAAGGATTCTGCCTGATCATACTGCTGTGCATCCATCATATCATCCAAAACATCATATGCACATGCCTTTCTTCCACTCAGAGCCGACTCATTCGTACTGTCGAGATCCAGAGCATCTCCATAAGCAGCAATCTTATTTTCATAATCAGAGTTATCCATTGCATCGGCACGGTCTACATATGCAGTTACGAGGTTCTTCTTCAGACCGTTGTCATTTGTCAGGTTATACCCTTCCTTATATGCATCGATCAGAGAATCCGTATCACTGTAAAGATCATCTGCGTATTCATAGAATGCTACGATATCCTCACTGTTCTCTGTTACTTTATCTGCATCAAAGCCCGTGATTGTTGTACGGAACTCTGTGAAATTCTCTCTTGCCCCATCGCTTTCACCGGCACTAATCTGTGCGGATAACAAACCGTTCATAGCCGGAACCCGGTCATCAAAGATACCAAGTGCTGCTTCATACGCCGTGACAGCTTCTTCGTAATTGCTGTCTGTCATCGCCTTCTCAGCAACATCCATCTTCCTCTCATACCGTTTCTCTGGCGTAAAGAACAGGAAATATGCGCCTGCGCCCAATGCCAATACCACAACGACGCAGATAGCCACGATCAGACCTGTCTTTTTCTTCTTTGGTGAACCATCTTTGTTTACTTTTGGCTGTTTTGGTGCCTTCGGTTTTTTCTCCTTCGGAGCTTTCGGTGGTTTCGGCGCCTTTGGCGGCTTTCCACCATTCATCGGCGGCATCTGTCCGTTATTCGGCATCATACCCATCGGTGCTCCCATTGATCCATTTGGCATCTGTCCCATTGGTGCTCCCATCGGTCCATTCTGCATCTGTCCCATTGGCGCTCCCATCGGTCCGTTCGGCATCTGTCCCATTGGTGCTCCCATCGGTCCGTTCGGCATCTGTTCCATCGGCATTCCCATCGGTGCTCCCTGTGGCGGAAGCATCTGTGTCTTGTCCTCAAACTGTGGTGCGCCCGGTGCTGGTGCTGCACCCATCATCGCTGGTTCTGGTCCTGTCAGAACCGTCGTTGCACCTTCCGTATCATCGTCATCCTCAGGTGTCATATCTTCTGCGCGCAATACCGTCGTCGCGCCCTCTTCTTCGTCCTCAGTTTCTGCATCCATCGCACGTAATACGGTGGTGGCACCCTCTTCTTCATCCACGTCATATCTGGATTCCGGATTCTTATTTTCGTCCATATCGTTTCCTCCTGCAAAACTGCAATACCTTCTTTACAGTTTATACTTTTTCTACCTCATATGTCAACATACTTTCTCGTATTTCACAAACGATTTACCATTCTTCTCTGTTTTTCAGGCTCTGGATTTCCTCTGTGGTAAGTTTCCGATATTCACCACACGCAAGCGACTCATCCAGATACAACGGTCCCATACGCAAACGCTTTAAATATAGCACCTGCATACCTACCGCTTCAAACATTCGTTTAATCTGATGATACCGCCCCTCTGTGATCGTAATTTCGATCTCACTTTCGCTCCCTGCCTTGTGAATCTTCAGTTCAGCTGGTGCTGTGAGCAGCTCATCTCCGATATCTACCCCCTCAGCAAAAGCAGCGACCTCCTTCTTCGTGACCATGCCTTTGATCCTTGCATAATAGGTTTTTTCCACATGCTTTCCCGGTGCCAGCAGATCATTTGACAGCTTTCCATCGTTGGTTAAAAGCAACAGCCCTTCCGTATCTTTGTCCAGCCGTCCTACCGGAAATAAATCGCGTCGTTTTTGTTCTGTAATAAGATTCACAACTGTTTTTTCATGTGCATCTTTCGTTGCAGACACCACCCCCTGTGGTTTATGCAGCATATAATAAGAAAAACTCTCATACACGACCATTTTATCCTGCACACAGACAACATCCTGCGCCGGTTCCAGCTTTTCCTCCGCATGGACACACGTCTCACCATTTATGGTGACCTGTTTTGCCTTCAGCAGTCCTTTCACATCCTTTCGACTGCCAAAACCCGCATCTGCCAAATATTTGTCGATTCGTATTTTTGCCATATTGCACCAGTCCTCCCATTTCCAGACAAAAGAAGAAGATCCACAGTCAACCCGCGGATCTTCCCATTCTTATTATCAATCCTCTTGGGGAGATTGAACTATATATTTCTGTCTCTGCTAATTAGAATAAGCTATCGTAGAAGCTTCCAACTGACGCGCCTGCCACTGCTCCGTACTGATTGTAAAATACAGACGATGAATTTGCAGATGCATCGCTTGCAAGCTGCAACATACGACTCTGTGTATTACTGCCGAAAGAGAAATCTCCGGCAAACAGTTTCTTCACATCCGACATATCTGCGGATGCAAATGCCTCCTCGTCAAATGCAAGTGTGTTATCACTTTTCACCGTAATTCCGATCTTAATGCACTTGTATAATTTCCAGTCTGAGAAGCCAGTCTGGATGCATCCTTCAGTACGCCTGATTTATCTGAATTCTGTGCACTCTCCATCACACTGTTGTAATTGCTGACAAAGCTCTTTACATTCTTCTGGATCTTATCTGTATCCGCACTATGATACAGCTTCTCATCCTTCAATGTTTTCAGATCCTTCCATGCATCCTCGGATGCCGTCTTTGTCGCAGTATCCTCTGTCTTCGTCTCTATGTTACTCTTGGAAAACTGCTTCTGCGTTGCCTTCTTCGCACTATCGTTCGAATAATAATGCTTTGCAAGCTTCAGATAACTGCCGTTCCGAATGGAGTTGTAATCGCTGAGAAGTCCCATCAATCCACTGCTTGAATTGCTGGAAGATGTTCCAAGCATGCTATTAAAAAAATTGCTGCTAATATTCATACTCATATTCTCACTTCCTTTTTACATTCTCCTACTATTCGTTCTTACCCGTAGTATACTACATATCCCACTGATTTGTAAAGAGATTTACGGATTTGTCGTCGAATCTTCCGTTGTTCCCTCTGTTGTGTCCGCGCCTTCACGTTTGAGATAGATAACTTCATCGGTATACATGCCTGAATCGTCGGCGGTCTCTTCCCAAGTTGTCGTGCATGCCTCATCCGTGTATGCTTTATATTCCAGCAATGCAAGCTGTACCGGTTTGTCCACTGGAACTGTATAACTGCTCTCCAGTCCTTTTCCCTCTAAAATCTTGAACGTAACTGTCCGCGTCATCATAGACTCGTGTGCGGTCGCGATTGCCTCCGGATATGTATAAGAATTTCCTTCTGTCACCCAGGAATATGATACCTTTTCCCCATTGGCATCGTAACAATAATATTCAAGCACCTTGTAATTGTCATCCAGAACATACTGGAATACATAAGATGCGTTGTCATTCTTATAATTTGTCTCCACAACCAGATCTCCGTCCTCACGGTAGATATCCTTGATCGTCTGATCCGCCTCTGTAAGGGAGATAATCATATCGTTGTGATTCGTGTTGATGATCGCATCTGCCACATTTGGTTCCGGATAGATCAATGCATAACACGTCTTGTCCTCATCAATCAGATACCAATAACCATATTCTTTATCAAGCACCTGCACGATTCCATTTGAATCCTCGTACGCCTGCAGATACGTGCCGTCCTCGGCAAACCCAAGGAACTGATATTCCGAATACACCTCAGCACCATCACTGTAATAGATTGTATTCAAGCTGTAATTGTTTCCACCCGCAAGCAATGTATCCCCTTTGTTTGCATCATAGATTGCTTCCATCGTGACCTTCTTATCTTCCTCTGAAGCGGGTTCGCGCTTCTTTTCCTCTTCCGTTGTATTCTCTGCTTCCTCCCGGATATCTGCCAGAATATCTTCGGTCGTTGTCGCATCACTCTGTGACGCTGCCGCTTCGGTTGTCACCAGCACCAGTTTATCTTCTTTTCCGCATGCAGTCAGTGCACGCATCGCTGCCGCCATCGCACACGCCACCCATAATTTTAACTTCCTCATATGTTCTCCTTCCCGCTCACATGGTTGCTGCCGCCCCACATTAAGCCTGTCTCTTCAATACGCGTATCACAAGTTTCTTTACTTCTGCAAACTCTCCCATCTTGAAATAAGCCACAAACATCAACAGATTTGACACGATCACAGACACGATTGCCTTCAGGATCAGCGCCAGAATTCCAACGCCCGGTATCTGGCTTGCAACCAAATAGGTAAGTGTACATACAATCGTTGTCACGATTGTATAATACAGAAGCTTCCGTATATATTCCCATGCATTCCGCTTAAATAATACCGTAAACAGGTTGTGCAGAATCCACGGCATACCAACAGCCAGCACCGAAATAACGGTAGACAGGATAACACCATAGATACCAATAAACTGTACAAGAATAATATTCAGCACCAGATTCACAAGTGCCGTCACAAGTGGACGGAACCGGTCTTCATGCCAGATTCCCGCTGCATCTTTGTAAGTGATCAGAATCTGGTTTACCTGGCTGATGAAGAAATACACAACCATGCAAACAACGACTGCAAATGGAAGCATTCGCTTCTCTGTTACCCAGAGCCGCATGAACGGCTGATACAGACAGAGCATAACCGCACTGCACATCCCTGCAAGCCACATAATGATAAATGAAAGCTTCTTCAAATCCGTATAATTTTTTTCTTCCGTCTCCACCAGAATGCTGTTTCCGATACCTGCGGTACACGATACAAACACCACATTCATGATTCCGGTTACCGCAGTCAGCACATAGTAATAATTGTTGTAAAATGCATTCGCTGCAAGTCCTAAAAATGCAGATATAACAATCGTATCCGCCGAAGATACAATGACCTGTCCCACCTTCATGGTGAAGAGATCTCTGATACGGTTATTGATTTTCTTTACTGTCTCCTTCGGCAGCTTTCCGACTGCCTTATATTCCGGATACATCTTATTCGCAAAATATGCCGTTACCAGATTCGTAACGATCTGTGTGAAGATCTGTACAATCAGATAGATATAATAATCACCGATTGTCATAACGACAACTAACTGTGCCGCATACTGGAACGTATTCGTCACAAGCATGACCTTGCTCGCTACATCATTTCTCTGGTGTGCAGTCAGCAGACTGTTCTTGTACGCGAGCAGCCAGTACGACATACAGGTACAGAACAGATTGAGCAGATACACGACATAGATGCTCACGCCCTCCGGCATATCACTCTTTACAAGATACGGAATAAACGGCGTCAGAATTCCGCCAACGACTGCGATTACCAGTCCGATGATCCGGTAATATTTCTGATATAATTTTAACAACGCGCAGATCTGCTCTTTATCATTGTCGATAATCGGCTGGTACATGGAATAAACCATCGCTGAACCAACGCCCAACTCCGCAAGGTTCAACACCCACAGCACCGAACCAAACAAGCTGTTTAAGCCGAGATACCCATCGCCCATGTAGTACATAATTGCTGTACGCATGATAAATGGAAGCAGTATCTGATAGCCTTTCAAAAACATGCCAAACACAACATTTCGCGAGGCATTTCTTACACGGGTTTCCTGTTGCATAACTTTCCTCTTTCTACTACGAACTTATGATTCCTGTGTGGAATCAATATAGACACGCGGTACACGCTGGGAGATATTGCATACAATCTCATCGACATTTGTCTGAAGCAGATCTGCCATCCACTGGATGGAAAGGTCTCCGCCAAGTAGCGTCACCTGATCGTTTCTCTGTACATCCGGGATATCTGTCACATCGACCATACACTGATCCATACAGACTCTTCCGATGATCGGTGCTTCCTGTCCACGGATCAGCACCTTTCCTCGGTTCGACAGATCTCTCCGGTATCCATCCGCAAATCCAACCGGCAGGGTTGCG
>ERZ779980.47-NODE-47-length-26646-cov-4.45211_pt1 | contig 26646 bp, 30 predicted proteins | sample MGYA00511937_ERZ779980 | MGnify/ENA primary metagenome ERZ779980 (study PRJEB29588, sample SAMEA2144588) | human gut metagenome | biome: human gut; feature: human-associated habitat; material: faeces | place: Denmark | collected 2008/2010 ... | reverse complement strand
TACTTTCAGAAGAGATTTGTCATCTGAATCGGAATATGTATTTGAACGAAAATGAACAGACGAAAAATATTATCCGGAGCACAATTAAAGTATATCGCCTTTACGTCTATGCTCATAGATCATGTCAATAAGGCTTTGATTTATCCTAATTTAAATGGAGGAATATTGCTTGTGATAAGTGATATTTTTGACGTATTAGGAAGAATAGCTTTCCCGATTTTTATGTTTTTATTGATAGAAGGTTATTTTAGAACCACAAACAGATGGAAATATTTAGGAATAGAAAAAGGATAGCGTAACCGCATGGCGGGAAGCGCTATCCTTTTTCCTATCTGATTGCAATTTTTCCTTCAAGATATCTTTTATTTACATACTTTTTCTGTCGGCAATCTCTGCCATCTTCGCAGCATTCAGTCTGGTATCACCATGCACTCTGGAATAGGACAGATATCCATTCATCCGGTCGATCTTGGTCAGATTCTTGCTGCCGCATTTCGGACACACATCCATCTGCAGCTCCTCGTGTCCGCAGTCATCACAGTAGGACAGTGAGAGATTTACCCCCTCATAGAAGCCCATATCCATGGCGATATTTTACATACTGGATCTTGCCGCCGTTACTTAAGTTCCAGAAACGGTTCTCCAGATCCTGCTTCTGGATCGGAGTGATGTCCTCGGAGACATGGCAGTGGAAGCTGTTGCTGACATAAGGTCTGTCAGATACGCCTTCGATGATACCGTACTGCTCTCTAAACTGTCTAATCTGCAGTCCGCAGAGGTTCTCAGCAGGTGTTCCATAGATGGCATAGAGATTGCCATCTTCTTCCTTGAACTCATCCACGCGCTTGTTGATATGTTCCATGACCTCCAGTGCAAAAGCACCGTCTTCCACAAGTGATTTCCCATTGTAGAGCATCTGCAGCTCATTCAGAGCAGTGATCCCGAAGCTGGCAGTTGCTGTCTTCAGGACGGGCTTTATTTTGTCCGTAAGCTTCAGATGTCCACCGTAAAATCCACCCTCACAATATGCTAAAGGATTCGTGGATGCACGCATCTCCCCTAAATAAGCATACGTCCGGATATGGAGCCTACGGATCAGCTCCAGATAGTAATCCAGTACTTCGTAGAAGTCTCTGCTCTCTTTTCTTGCTTTTGCCAGTATCATCGGCAGATGCAGGGATACCACGCCAATGTTGAAGCGTCCCACAAATACCGGTTCGTCTCCATCAAACGCCGGGTGCATACCGCCTTGTTCGTACCAGGGAGACAGAAATGCTCTGCAGCCCATGGGGGAGATGATCTTACCGTATTTCTTGTACATACTTGCGACATAGCCCTTTCCGGTCAGGCTCAGCCAGTCGGGATACATGGTCTTGGCAGAACATGCAACACCTGCTTCAAACACGTCTTCTAAAGGTTTACCGGGGCCATGGAGGTTCTCATCGTATAAAAATACGATCTTCGGACTGGCAAACTGTCCGGTGCCGGTTCCGGCTGTCACGGTAATGAAAGGATAGTCCCCACGGCTGCTTGCCACGGTGTTGAATTTATATTCCCAGCCCTGGAAGCCCTGCTCGAACTCCTTCTTCACATCCGCAAGAGCTTCTTTTTCGGCAAGATCTGCAGCGACACCCAGCCGCTCATACTTAGCCAGGGCTCTGCGGTAGGATTTCTCGGCATAAGGCTCTAAGATCAGATCCACACTGGGGACAGTAAAGCCGCCGTACTGCTGGCTGGCAGCACTTAAAACGATATCCCCGATGACATCGAATGCAACATCCAGAGTCTTCGGCTCATTGTACCAGATATTCCCCATCTCGAAGCCGCCGGAGAGCACATGCGCCACATCGAACAGACAGCAGTTCATGGTATCCCTTCTGGCAGACATATCATGGATGTAGATATACCCGTCCCTGCATGCCTGGATCTCTTCTGTCGTCAGGAAGAACTTCTGGTAAAGCTCTTTGTTTAACTGATTAAAGATCAGGCTGCGCTTTGTGGAGACCAGTGCGGAATCTGCATTGGAATTTTCCTTATCGCCCACATACATGATCGCCTGGCTTTTTTTGTAGACATCGTCCAGCATCCGGACAAAGTCCTGCTTATAGTTCCTATAATCGCGGTAGCTTTTGGCTACGATGGGACGTACCTGCTCGAGGGCATTTTCCACGATATTGTGCATGACAGAGATGGGTACCTGTGTGGATTCCAGAGCATCTATATGAGAAATGACGCATTCACAGATCTGTTCCTTTTCTTCCGGAGTGAACTTCGTAAGTGCGCGATAAGCACTTTTTCCGATAGCATCGATCACCTTCTGGACATGAAATGCCTCAAGACTCCCATCCTTTTTGATCACATAGGTCTCTCTTTCCGGAGAATAACGTTCGTTGTAGTTTTCTACGTTGTTAGTATTCATAGGCTCACGCTTCCCATAGACCGTGGAGGTTACAATAAGCATACACGGCTTCCACAGTTTCCCCTTCGCAGAGGGCAAATTCTGCTCTCGGAGCCATATCCGGGGTCAGATTCTTATACTGCACACCGCGGTCTGTCTGCACGGCGATCAGGGAGATATAGTGCTCCGGGGTCATCGGATGCTCCACGGAGCCGACATGTACGGAGACAATCCCGTTTTTTACCGTATATTCGGGAAGATGCTTCTCCACTGCGGCATCCACGGTGCCGGGTACCAGTTCGGTCATCTTTTCCCCGCAGCAGAACAGGGGAACCTTATGATCTACAACCTTTATAGCAACATTTTTACAATGATCACAAAAATAAAATTTAATTTCCATAGCTTTTCTCCTTTGCCTAATAAAAAATATTTATTTTGACACTTATAGTATAACTTGTTTCGACCGGAAATGATATAGACCGGGATGTAGAATATGATAATGAGAATTATTATTATAATTGTTAATAATTACCAAGATTCACCAGAAAATGGCAGATTTCAAAGTGATTTGTAAGTACAAAAAGAATATTAACGTAAATTTTATATAAATTATGGAAAAGCTTTTTGCAAAAAATTCAGATAAGATATAGTGTAGAGCGATAGATGTTTTTAAGACTTTTATGTTTTGTTTGCATTAATGTTCAACTGCTATGATTAAGTTGTCAGTTCCATCGGAAGATCAAAAGGTACTTGGCACGCAGAAGAACTGTAAGAGGATGCATTTCATGCTGTATGAAGAGGGAGCGACAGCATCCATAAAGTCAGTGGGCGAGGACCACAGGAGGTAGCAATTGAGAACACAGATCATCAATGATTTAATGACCAATATTTTTTTCAATCTGATCGAGACAGAGGACAGGATTGCAGCGGATGAGCGGTTTGAAGGTTTAAGCAGCAATGATGCCCTGGAGATCTATAAGGTGCTATCTGACCAGCTGATCCGCACCCATATTTATGCCGCACATATCGGAAGCGGGATCAGCAGCAGAATCGCAATGTCCATACTGTCGTCCGGGAGTTTCCTCTTATAGAAGATCTTTCCGTCTCCCCTGAAGGCATAACGATATTGGATACGGTATAAGTGCCGCCATTAATGTAAAAGGTTGCTTTCGCCGGATTTTTCGGGTTTACTTCGGTGGCACTGGTTAACATAATGCTGGAAATAACATCTGTATCCACACGGTACGTATAATCAGGGGCTTCCAGCTCTTCGGAAGGCACATCTTTGTAACTTACAATGCCGATGCCCAGGGAAGAGATAATGGCATCATCCGACACTTTTCCAGAGGTGCTTCCAGTCCATGCAGGGTATCCGAGATCAGATTTTTCTAAAAACAACGCGAGTGGCAGGTTCTGGTGCGTCAGGGAGGGAAGCACCCTTCTTAATGCACCTCCGGATAACTTGTTGTAAAGGGCAGCCTCCGTTGCTGTCATGGCATAGTTTTTTCCATTGTGCGTGAAGTAGGCAATGGGTTCGATCACCAATTTGTAATCCCCATTAATCAGATTCTCAAAAGGAATGCCGGTTTTGGATGCGATAAATTTAGCAGCATACTCTGAACAGAAGTAGCGTTTTATGGCTGCAATGCTGGCTTTGTTCACGGATCCGCTGATGATTCTAGGTAGAGCGACGGCTGGTTTTGAGTAGGTGTAGGAGGCATTCATGGAAAGCGATGAGCCTGCAGTATATTGCAGTTTGGACACTTTCCCAAAGTTTAACACCGTGGAGGAAATGTTGCAGTTTGATAAATCAATGGGAGTAGCAACAACGCTGCCTCCCGTGGTAACGACTGTAACCCGAACACCATCCTGGTTATTTCGCCAGACGTTTAGTTCGGATCCTGTACCAAAAGATCCACCGCCTCCATCAATATTTCCATCACCCATAGCATAAGTAGAAATGCCTGTGGATAAAAATATGGTTAGGGATAGAAGCAGTGGAAAAAAGTATTTCCTGATTGCTCTCATAAGATCTCCTTTGCAATAAAAAAGACATGGCGTGATTACCATGTCTTAGTTGTTTTGTTATTCTCCCATAGTGCCGATCTGCTTGTTGATGTCTCCATCACTGTCAACCACATCATAAGTAGTATTACCGGTATCAATCCAACCAAATACCGGATCATAGACTTGTCCGGGATGGGAACTCTCTGAATTGTCAGCAGGAGCCTGCACTTCTGGTGCCGTTACAGGAACCTCTTCCGGATAGGAAGGAACTTCGCCCTTATTTGTGGTATCCCCAATGGGCTCCGGTTTCTCGGTAGGTTTTGTCTCCTGGGCTTCCTCTTTTGTCACACTTCCGGATAGATCTACGTTAGATCCGTTTTCATCTTCAGAGATTACAGTCTGCGTGTTATCGGAGACTTCACCGGTATAAAGAGATTCCTCTTTGATGGATGCTTCCGGAATACCAGAATCTAATTTATCATCCCAGGTTTCTGCCAGGGTTTCCACCTCCTGAGCGGCAGGAGTGAAGGACTCCTCCGGTTCATGGCTTAAATACCAGGCTCCGAAAAGAAGTCCCAGACATAACACACTTAATCCCCCAATGGAAAGTGCGACTTTTTTATCAATATTCTTCTTTTTCATAGGCTGCTCCTTTCTTGGTCTTTAATTATATATACGTAAGTCAGGGTACAAATCTTACAGACTTTTAGAATTTTGTATTGTGGGATCCGGTAAGTTCTGCGTGTCTTCGGATTGGAGGGAAAGACTCTCCAAACATTCGGATCCGGTATGTAATGTCGAACGATGCGATATATTCTATTTTTTCAGAATATTGACGGAATGTCAAATCAATATTTTCTACATCATAATCATCATTTGTAAGTTTCACCCTTGACCTCATGCCCTCAGTAAAACCAGCTCGCAAAGCATTTTTGTAGGCAGTACTTAAGCTGATGTCAGACATATAGGAAGTAAGGTTGGCTTCTCGTTGGGAGTGAAAGGTATCTGCATAGATCCTGGCACTTACGTTATTTAACTCCATTTTAGCTGCATTACGGATGTTGATGCAGTTGATCTGCACGGATGCATAGAGCAGGACGAAGGACAGGAGCATATTGATGGCGAGGATAATAAAGATGGAGAAAAAAGACATATCCCCGCGTTCATTTTTGATTCTGCTTTTCATGATTCACCTACTTCCAGTAATGTTCGCTGACTCCGGCACCATTTGCTTTTATGTCAATCGGAACCAGGTTTAGTTTCCAAAATCCACCCAGATAACATCTTCCGGTTACTGTCACATAAAAGGGAGTTCCTATCTGGATTCTGTTGGTACTTCCGCAACTGGTTACCTGATAGGTTAGACCCTCGACTTCTGATAGGGGTGCAGCCAGATAGGAAAACAGGGCACCGGTATCAGCATTCGTGCCTCCGTTTAACTGGATCTGCTTTACCAGCTGGTCAGAAATATGATCCATTTCCTGCTTTACGGATATGATGTGGAACACATTTAAGATAAATGCCACCATAATCATTGCCACCAGGATATAGACAAAAGTACTGATGTAGGATACGTCACCCCTTTCGGATCTGATTATTTTTTTGATGTTCAAGTTTGTCACCTCCCGCATAAAAATAACGCAGGAAAGTTAAAAGGGGGAGTCTTTCCTGCGTCGTGTGAATAATACCAGTTATTCACATTTCATATTGTAGCATAGTAAAGTGACAGTGAAAATCGCAAAGCCGTGCCAGTATTGTGCAAAAGAGTGCCAATGTAGTGATGAAAAAATAAAATAATAGGATTGCTATAATTATAAAACATTCCCGTTATTCGAATATGGGGGAAGAAATAAAAAAATGATAATAAAGAAAGAAAATATACAGGAGGCGGCTTATGAAAAGAAAAAAATACTATTACCTCGATCCGGTAATTATTAGGATTCCGGGAATAAAGACTCTATTTGAGAAGAGCGTTGGAAAGCGAGATGCGAGACAAAACCAAGTATGTAGTAATGGAGAAGTACATACCACTCCTTTCATTGATGCAAAGGTGAACAGCTATAACGCACACATAGAAAAACTGCTCTTGAAAACGACAAACGAATTAGCACCTATGATCCAAGAGGCTAATTCATTGTTGGTAGAATATTCACTTATGGAGTCACATAAAGGAGGAGAACTGCCTGAAGGATGCGGAGAGGAAGCGCAGAGACAGAAAGCTGCTGTAGCTGCAAATTATGCATTGGAAGAGCGACGCAAAGAGGAAATTTTAAAGAGACTGGCAAAAATTCGGACAGAATCAGATATCGTTGATGAAATGCTGGTTCACTATCAGGAAAGAGCTGAAAGATTGCTTAATAGTAGAATCTGTAGGTATTGGAGCGGCGTTTTATGCCAAAACCCTGATAAAGATAAATTAGAGAATTTTCCCAAAATCAAATATCAAGATTCTCCTGGAAGGAAAGCCTATGTTACCAATAAGGAAAAGCTACACACGATGATCGACCGTGTACTCAATTTATGAAAGGAGATGTAAAAAGTAAATATGAAAGTGAGAAAAAGAAAAACCAAGGAAACTAATCGACCGATTTTTTCTAAAAAAAGTATTAATGAGCCGAATGAACTGAATACGTCAGCTGTAGAAATTCCTATGTATGCACCTAATATGGGGCTTGCTCCTAAAGACTATCAATTGTCACCAAAGTTAACTGAGCTAGAGGAGACATTTGAAGGGATATGCAAAGCATTCTTAAAAGCGGCAAACCCCGATATGTTTAATAGCAGTTATATGGATGCCATTATAGAGAGGACTATAGTCGAAGCGTTGAAGTTTATCAGGGTTCAGAGATGTGATCATGAACGATTGATAACAGAGAATTTGATGGCAATGCATAAAGGGGACTACTGTGTAGTGATGTCTAAGCGTGAACTATGCATTGCAGACAGAGAAGAAAATGAAAAAGCACTTATGAAATACAGACTTATCCTATGGTCAGGAACCCGCTTATCTGAAGAGGAGGAGAACAATGACTAATCATGGTGGTTGTGCGATTTTAAACGAGATGATTACATATCCAGACAGAAAGGAAACCAGAAAAAAATTTCAGAAAACAGGAATGCCATGGTGGAGTAATGAAAAAGCCAATCTTCTTTTGGTACCGATTTTCTCTGCTATGGATGGAACTGTCCTATACTCCATTATGGAAGAGTGTTTTTTACAAAGTGCACTGATGTCAATAGTGATGGCATTTGGTGTTGCGGTGGTGTTAAATATCCTTCCACTTGTTATCGCAAAATTTCTACATGGAGCCATATACAAGACTACGAAACACGGATTAACAATGTTTGCTGTATTCGTGGCAGGATTTCTTCTTGTCTATGGTGGGACAGTGTATCTGCGCTTCGCATATAGCGATATGTATGAACAAGAAAATCAGAGTATGACTCTTGAAAATACTGTATCAGAGGAAAAGGTTGAAAACGGTACGGAAAATGTACAAGAGATTTCTGAAAAACGGCGAAAAAGTATGGCGGTGGTAACTCTGTTATCAATCAGCCCTTTAATTACATCGCTGTTGGGTTTTGCCATTGCTTATGTCAGCGATGATGAAATTCGAAGAAAAGTAGAGTGCCTCGAGTTGGAGAAAATCGAGATCGATGAAAAAATTAGCGAAATCGATGCAGCCATTGCACAAATGGAACACTATATGGAAGAGGGCATTGAAAGAGAACTTACGTTTGATGAACAGGCGATGAATGCAGCTGAGGATGAGATTATCGCAAGAGGCAATGTAATGAAAGCGCAGGCTCGATTCATTCTTGCGGAATTCTTGAGTAATCCTCAGGCCACTACCAAGCTTTCTGAGGAAATGCTTTTAAAGGATAAAGAGCCCTCCGTTGAATAATGTAGTATCATTGTAACCTCCTTTGCTTTAGGTGAACTATACAGATAGAAATAGTGAGTTTCTCAAACATAGTACTTCGTCGGATGTAATATTTGTATAAATAATAAAAATCATTGTGGTGTTGTGTTGTTTAGAAACCAGTCAGGTGTATTAGTATTTCCCAAATTTTGATAATAAGCTTGTGGCGATGCACCAGTATATTTTTTGAATACACGGCTGAAGTAAAGCGGATCATCAAAACCTACCAAACGCGAAATATTGGAAATGGTCATGGAATTAGACAAAAGAAAATCTTTGGCTTTCTCAATGCGCTGGTAATTTAGATAATGCATGGGGGACATCCCCATACGATCCTTAAACATATGTGAAAAACTACTTTGACTTAGTTTGCAGTAATCAGCCATGGAAGCCACAGACCATTTGTTTGCATATTTAGAGTTTAATTCAAGTAGTAGCCTGTCAAAGGAAAAATCATTATCCAAAGGTCTGGAGATACTATGAAAGGAACGATGAATAAAGCATAGGAGAATATAAAAATTATGCAATACAATGTCTTCATAAGATATTTTTTTTAGTTGTAGTTCGGTGATAATATCCTGAAAGAGTAATTTCAAATATAGCCTTTCACCAATATAACAATTCTTTATATCGTATTGTTTTAATATATTTTCACATTCATTACCAGTAAAATGTATCCAGTAGATCTCAGGTTTTTCCTTTGCATAATAGGAATAATACTGTGGTATGCCTGGACGATATAAAACAATATTTCCTGCCGATAAGGTAATCCATTCATTATTCAAATAAAAATGCCCACTTCCGCGGTGAATGTATATTATTTGGTAATCCAGTCTGCCATTTTTACGATTGCAGAAGTAATCCTGTGTCTGAAAGACCTGCTTCCCACAACAATTCACTATCAGAGGAACATCTTGATTGCAATAACCTGTAATTTTTCTTTCTTCTCTTAAATGACCGCTAATATTTATCATATGACTACATCAACTCCATCCTTTATAAACAACGTAATCATAACATACAAATGCAGAAAAATCCATATTAAAAGCATTTATGTTAATAGTATGTAAATAAATATATGCTAATATATCTATATAAAACAGCGCAAATCCAGAAAAGGAGAGTGACCTTTTGAAAAAACAGATAATTCTATTAATGACAGATACCACAAGAAAAGACATGGTGGGATGTTATGGTAATAAAAAAATGTTTACGCCAAATTTAGATGCACTGGCGCAAGAGGGAATTCGGTATGAGAATGCATACACTTGTCAACCGGTTTGTGGTCCGGCAAGAAGTGCAATTTTTACAGGCACGTTTCCTCATTCAAATGGAATGGTAACGAACGGAGTTCCATTGGGGGCAAATGTAAAGACTATTGGACAAAGACTGACGGACAATGGCATTAAATGTGGATATATAGGAAAATGGCATTTGGATGGTGGGGATTATTTTGGATTAGGTTGTTGTCCCGAAGGCTGGGATGCAGATTACTGGTATGATATGAAATGCTATCTGAATGAGCTGAGTGAAAATGAACGTGTATGTTCGAGGCAACCAAATGAGTCATTTCAACCGGATTTTTCAGAAGAATTTACATATGCTCATAGATGTTCGGATCGCGCAATCAGATTTTTGGATCAATACAAAGAAGAAGATTTTTTCCTTACGGTATCATATGACGAACCTCATGGACCGTCGTTATGTCCTGCACCTTATAATACCATGTACAGAGGTTTTAAATTTGAGCCTTCTGCTAAATTTACAGATGACTTGAAAAATAAACCTTTAATGCAACAACTGTGGGCCGGGGATAAGCTGACAGCAGATGAAAAACAGATCAACCAAAGTTCCGAAGGATTAGCATTATTCCTGGGATGTAACAGCTTTGTTGATTATGAAATGGGAAGAGTTCTGGATGTGATTAAAGAAAAGATGCCCAATGCTATGGTTATCTATACCTCTGATCATGGAGACATGTTGGGGGCACATAGGCTGTTTTCTAAAAACGCAGCTATCTATGATGAGGTGACTAATATTCCGCTGATCATTAAAGGTGGTGAAAAGGGAAAAGTAATTACAACACCGGCATCTCATATTGATATTACTCCGACAGTGATGGACTATTTTGGATTACGTATTCCGAAGTTACTGGAAGGAAAGAGCATGCTTCCACAGATATACGATACGACAATTAAGATAAACAGTGAAGTTTATACAGAGTTTACCAGATATGAGATAGATCATGATGGATTTGGTGGGCTTCAAATTATGAGAGGTGTCATTTCGGAGAACTATAAATTGGCAATTAATCTGCTTGACAAAGATGAGTTTTACGACTTAAAAAAGGATCCAGATGAAATGGTAAATGAAATAGATAATCCGGAATACTTGGAGATAATTCGGGAATATCATAGAAAACTTGTCACCCATATGAATGCAACTCGAGATCTTTATCGTGGTTATCAATGGTCTCTTAGACCCTGGAATAAAAATTTCACTCCAAGCTGGGACAACGAAGGGTTTACAAGACAACGAGAAAATGAGGAATATGAGCCTCGTCAGTTGGACTACGATACAGGGTTACCTATAAAAGAAGCTGTCAGAAGCAAGTATCTATATGAAATGGGGGGAGAACAATGACAAAGACAAAATATGCAGTCGATGCAGCAACAAGAAGAATTCGATTTAAAAGAAAATTAAAGTTAAATCTATGGTGTTGGATGTTTATGTCGCTGGCAGTTGGATTTTATATCTTATTCCAAGGGTATCCGATTATATGCAGTATTCAGTATTCACTGTTGGATTGGTCGGGAATGACATCTAATGCAACGTTTATCGGCTTACAAAACTATAAAGAGCTGATGCATGATGAATTGTTTTGGAATGCTTTTATAAATAGTTTTAAGTACATGGTAATGATAGTTCCGTTAGAACTTGCGGTGTCTTTGTTCCTTGCATATCTGCTAAATGATGAAAAAATGAAAGGACGTGGATTATACCGTACAATGTATTTTGTTCCTGTAGTTACGACTGCTTCTGTAGTGGGAATTATCATGATATTCATTTTGGGAGTTCAGGGACCGGTCAATCATCTTTTGGTCACACTACATATTCTGAAAAACCCGATTAATTTTCTGGGAAACGCAAAGTATGCGCTGCCTACATTGGTAATCATTTCGCTTTGGAAGGATTGCGGAACATATATGATTTACTGGCTGGCAGGACTGCAGGGAGTTTCGAAAGATGTATATGAAGCGGCAACCATTGATGGTGCAAACAGAAGACAAACTTTCTTCCATATTGTGTTGCCTCTGATTGCACCCACAGGAGGAATTATTGCAATATTATGTGCCATAAATTCTTTGAAGGTATTTGATATTGTGAAAACAATGACGGAAGGTGGCCCTTATTATGCAACAGATGTAATCGCAACGTATGTATATAGAACCGCATTTTCAAGTGAGATTGGAATGCCAAGACTTGGCTATGCAAGTGCAGCAGCTCTGTTCTTTGGAGGCGCCGTTATAATAATAGGAATACTTCTGAATGCAATGAAAGACCGTCTACAGAAGAATGTACAATAGGGGGTGGAACAGATGAGCAAAGAAAAAAAGATTCATATCGTTAAATCTGTGATTAAACATGGTTTGCTGCTTTGCGTTGGATTTTTCTGGATATATCCTTTTTTATGGATGATTTCCGCCTCGTTTAAGGGCCAGAATGAGTTCTTCCAAAACCGTATGGGATTGATTCCGGTACAGCCGACAATCGACAATTTTATTCGTATCTGGCAGAAAGCGGATTTTGGCACTTATTTTATCAATACAATTATTGTAACAGCATTTTCGGTTATCATTGTGCTGATTATGACGATGATGGCGGGATATGCTATGGGACGTTATAAATTTCTTGGCAGAAACCTATGCATGGCAGTTTTCTTGGCCAGTATTGCTATTCCGCTGGTGAGTACAATTATACCGACCTATGAAGTAGTCAAAGGAATGAATCTGGTAGGTACCAAGCTTGGATTGATCTTATCACAGGCAGGAGGAGCGCATGTTATCTTTTTGCTTCTGTTTACCAGTTTCTTTCAATCTGTACCAAATGAGTTGGAAGAGGCATCTAAGATAGATGGATGCAATTATTTTCAGACATTTTTCTATATTATGATGAAACTGTGTAAGCCTGTCGCAACGACAGTAGTCATTATGGAAACCATTTGGGCTTGGAATGCATTCATGCTTCCGTTGGTATTAACTTTGAATAATCCGTCATCTAGGACACTTGCGGTTGGGCTATATGCATTCAAAGGAGAAAATACTGTTGATTGGACAGGCATTGCTGCCGGAGGTTCTATAGCTGTAATCCCGGTTATTATATTATTTGTTTTAATGCAGAAGCATTTTGTGGAAGGAATTGCCGGAGCTGTTAAAAGTTAATTGAAAACAATAATTTATATCAAAGAGAGGAGAAAAAGAAATGAAATTAAAACGACTTGGTACACTGTTATTGACTGCTATAATTGCAGCAACAACCCTGGCAGGATGTGGTGCAATGCCCTCAACAGGTAATGGAAATGAAACAGGCGAAAATGCAAGTGTCATAGCAGCAACAGAAGAGGACACCGATGGGCAAATAACACTTCGGGTTGTTGACTGGAGCGATGGATCTGCTACACAAAGAGAGGAGTTTCATAAGAAGTTCGAAGAAGCACACCCTGATATTAAAATTGAATATACTATGCTTACAGTAGATCAATTCAAAAATACTATTGTTACTATGATTAAATCTGGTGAGGGACCTGATTTGTTTCCGATTCCGGTGGGACTTACTTTAAATACAGCGGTAGAAGAAGGGTGGTTCCAGCCGATTAACGATTATGTAACCGATGAATTCCGAAATAAGTTTGTGTTTGAATGTCCGGATGCCTTTGCAGAGGGAGTTACTGATATTGGGGATGACTGGTATACAGTTACAGAACAGATGCCAATCATTCAGTGCTTATTCTTCTATAATAAGGATATTTTGAACCAGGCAGGTGTTACGGAGGTTCCCACAACATATTCAGAGTTTAGAGAAGCCTGTAAAAAAGTTACAGAGATGGGGAATGGCAATGTTTATGGTCTGATTGATGGCGGAAAACAGATGAACCGTATGGACGTTATGGCAAGATCCCTGGCTGCAGCAGCTGGTGGTAAGGTAGCTGCAACGCAGAAAGTGCTGACGGATAATGGAGTGGCGCCTTACGACAGCAAGGAAATGAATGATGCGCTTGGATTTATTAAAGGTCTGGTAGATGATGGAAGTATTCATCCGGATACTATCAATATAAGTGCTCCGGAGGCAAGAGAATTATTTGCACAGGGACAGGCGGCATTCCTCTGCCAGGGAATGTGGTGTGTATCCCAGTGGGATGCAAATTATCCGGATTTGAATTATGGAGTTATGGCAGTTCCTGTTCCTGACGGAGTAACAAACACTTATGTTCAGGCAGGTGAATTATCTCCGTGGATGGGTATCTATAAGCAGTCCAAACATCCCAAGGAAGCAGCTGAATATTTAATGGCACTGTATGATGAACAATATGGATATCAGCAGAGCAATGTGGAAAGTGGAAGTTTTGTGTCCTGTATTCCGGAAATCAATGAAAAATACATGACCAATGAGCATATGAAACAATACTACACAATTGCAGAGGAAACATCCAGAGTAGTTCCTACTTTAGTAAAGAGAGATGAGAAAGCAAATGATTTTTATGCAGAAGTAAAGGATGTACAGCCTAGCTTAGGAGCAATTGTGCAGGGCATTATTTCCCAGAGTATTACTGATTATGACAGTGCATTAAAGACACTGGCAAATGATACAACTACAGAGTGGAAGCGTGCTTCGGAGGCAGTTGGAATGGACTATAGCTCATTGGAATTTCCTAACTGGGATGCGACGAAAGACTACACGGATGCGGATTACGAGACATTGAAGTAAGTGCATAAATTAAGAGAGTACAGAAAATGATGCGATGACTTAGTTATAAAGGAAATCGCATCGTTTTCTGCATATAGGTAATGTAGTATTTTAAAATATATTGAGAGACCAGCCATGAAAGAAAAAAACAAGAAAAAAATGCTATTGAAACTGTTTTTATCTACCTTATATCTGAGCGCATTTACTTTTGGTGGGGGATATGTGATCGTTACACTGATGAAGAAAAAATTTGTAGATCAATATCACTGGATAGAAGAAAATGAAATGCTTGATCTAGTGGCAATCGCACAATCCTCTCCGGGAGCGATTGCAGTAAATGGAGCCATTGTTGTAGGGTATAAGCTGTCAGGCATTCTGGGAGCGTTGGTAGCAATCCTTGGGACGGTACTGCCTCCGTTTGTGATTTTATCAGTAATATCTGTATTTTATAAAGCCTTTAGAAATAACTGGTTAATCAGTCAGCTTCTGGAAGGCATGCAGGCTGGGGTCGGAGCGGTAATTGCATCCGTCACGTTGGATATGGGGATTCCAATCGTGAAAGAGAAGGAAGCCGTGTCGCTGATTATAATGGTAGGAGCGTTTGTTGCAGCCTGCCTGTTTGGTATAAATGTTGTGTATATCGTAATCGTATGCGGAATAATTGGCATAATCCGTACACTCCTGTTAAATAGGAGGAAGATGAAATGATATATTTACAGTTATTCTGGAGTTTTTTACAGATAGGGTTGTTCAGCTTTGGTGGAGGATATGCAGCAATGCCTTTGATACAGGGGCAGGTTGTAACCAGCCATGGATGGCTTACAATGTCGGAATTTACAGATCTTATAACGATATCTCAGATGACCCCGGGACCGATTGCTGTTAATTCGGCTACTTTTGTAGGACTTAAAATAGCAGGAATACCCGGAGCAGTAGTAGCAACGGTAGGATGTATCTTACCATCCTGCATTATTGTAACGATTCTTGCAAAATTATATCTGCGATATCGGAGCATGGATATGCTTCAAGGTGTATTACATTCGCTTTATTACATTCGCTTCGACCAGCGGTGGTGGCAATGATCGCTTCGGCCGGAGTCCAGATTCTTATAACAGCCTTTTGGGGAAATGGAATAGAAATATCCCTATTTGGAACAAAATGGATCATGATTCTGATATTCGCAATATGTATATTGCTGCTGCGTAGTACTAAGCTGAACCCCATTTGGGTAATGGTATTGGCAGGAGTGATGAAGTTAGCTATGTCAGTATTAATATAGGAAAGCAGACAGGAGAAATATATGCCACCGATTAGTGTACTTATAAAACCATCATCATTATATGGTGCAAAGTTACTCAAAAGAAGAGCATGACAAATGTAAAGCTGTTGGGAAACCTTCCGGAAATTGTATGGATAGTGCAGCATGGACACTGATCTTCTTGGTGCCGGCAAAATATGTAGCAAAAGATACATTTAAAGGAGTGAGTTTGTAAAATAAGAATTGCAAAAGTGAGAAGAGGATACCACAAATCATTGTTTTGATGATTCGATGGTATCCTCTTTGTGGATTTCAGAATTTGTTTCTCAGCTTTCGGTATTCTCTCGGTGAATATCCTTTCAGCTTGTGAAAAAGCCGACTGAAATATAGCTGGTTATCATATCCGACGATTTTAGAGATTTCATTGATGGAATAGGTTGTTGCATCAAGTAGCATCTGAGCATTGTTGATCCGGGTTCCTACGATGAATTGCATTGGTGTGGAACCGGTGTATTTTTTGAAATTCCGGATAAACCAGCTGACACTCATTCCTCGTGAGGCTGCGTAATCCTCTATGTTGATGTTCTGATTATAATTTTCGCTGAAATAGGTAACTGCAGTGTTCATTTCCTGATCCAGGTATTCGCTTTTCAGAATATGTTCCCGTGTCAGTTCTCGGTGGAAATTGATTAGCAGATGACGAAGCAGAAGAACAAGCATTTCCTCATAGTCGTTTTGACAGTGTTGAAGCTCTATGATAATACGCTTGAAAATCCGTTCATATTCCATAGATGTGCCGATTTGGAAAACTCGTTCTTTATCCGGAAATCCATACTGACGCAAGATATTTTTTACATTGCTACCTGTAAAATGAATCCAGTATACTTCTGTCTTATCTTCTCCATAATATTCATATTTCTGAAGTTCCTTCGGTCTGTACAGCACAATATTACCGGCGGGAACAATCGTTTCGTTATCTACATTGTCAAAATGAAAATGCCCACAACCAGCAGTGATATAGATGATCTGATAATCCAGGCGTCCCTTTGGACGGTAGGTTGGCAATTTTGGATAGCTGGAAAGGCGATAAGTGCCACAGCTTCCTACAATCAGTGGACGACTTTTGTTTTTGAAATCCATGTGGGAGTGATTCAGATAACCGGTATTCATATACATAGAGCAGCACCTCTTTTCACACTTTTTATTATTGTATCATTTAGTGCATATTTTATCCAATCCAATTCATAGACATATTTTGCAGAATAAGATAAGCTATATATAACATAACAAAGGAATGCAAGCATATAAGTAAAGCATTAAGGTTTATTTTAGAAAAGCAAAAAACAAAAAAGTATATGTATTGAAGGAGAGCTATTTATGATTGTACCACGTTATTATGAAAACTTAAACGTACTGCACGAAAACACAATGCCGGCCAGAGCCTATTATATTCCAGCATCCAAAAGAATGGATAATTTGGTGGAACACAGGGAAGAATCAGACCGTATGCAGTTATTAAACGGAACTTGGAAATTCCAGTATTTTACCAGCATCTATAATATTAAGGATTCTTTCTTTGAGAAGAATTATGATACAGAAAATTTTGATGAGATTCAGGTTCCAAGTGTATGGCAGATGGCAGGATATGATACACATCAGTATACAAACATCCGGTATCCGTTTCCATTTGATCCACCATATGTGCCGCAGGATATTCCGTGTGGAGCCTATGTACATAATTTTGAGTACAGTAGAGATGAGAAAGCATCAAAAGCTTTTTTGAACTTTGAAGGAGTAGACAGTTGCTTTTATGTATGGATCAATGGTTCTTATGTAGGATACAGCCAGGTTTCCCATATGACCAGTGAGTTTGATGTTACAGATGTACTTCAGGATGGAACAAATACGGTGGCAGTGTTGGTAATGAAGTGGTGTGATGGTTCTTATTTGGAAGATCAGGACAAATTCCGTATGAGTGGTATTTTCCGGGATGTGTACATTTTGAAACGTCCAGAGCAGGCAATCAGCGATTATCATATAAAATCAAAGATTGAGGATATACTTGCAAAGGTAGAACTTGATGTGAAATTCTACTCTCCAACAAATGTAAAAATTTCGATTGAAGATAAAAATGGAGCAGTTGTAGCACTGGGAAGTATTGACGAAGAAGGAACAGCTGTATTAGAAATCGCAAGTCCGGAACTTTGGAATACAGAAAATCCATATCTGTATAAACTGATCCTTGAAACAGAAAATGAAGTAATTGTGGATCACATTGCATTAAGAAAGGTAGAGATTAAAGACCAGGTCATTTATCTAAATGGACAGAAGATTAAATTCCGTGGAGTCAATCGACATGATTCCGATCCGGTTACGGGATTTACAATCAGTCTGGAACAGATTACAACCGATCTTACGTTAATGAAGCAGCATAATTTTAATGCGATCCGTTCCAGCCACTATCCGAACGCACCATTTTTCTATGAAATGTGTGACAAGTATGGATTCATGGTGATAGATGAAGCAGATATTGAAGCTCATGGTCCATTTATGATTTACAGAAAAGAAGACACCGATTACAATCGGTTCAAGCGATGGAATGAGAAGATTGCAGATGATTCGGTATGGGAAGAGGCAATCGTTGATCGTGTAAAACTCATGGTGGAACGTGACAAAAACCGTTTCTGTATTGTTATGTGGTCAATGGGAAATGAGAGTGCTTATGGCTGCAACTTTGAAAAAGCATTAGAATGGACAAAGAATTATGATCCAGACCGCATCACACAATATGAGAGTGCAAGATACCGTAATTATGATGAAACATATGATTACAGCAATCTGGATGTGTACAGCCGGATGTACCCGGCACTTTCCGAAATTCAGGAATATCTGGACAAGGACGGAAGCAAGCCATTCCTTCTAGTCGAGTACTGCCACAGCATGGGAAATGGACCTGGAGATTTTGAAGATTATTTCCAAATGATTCAGGACAACGATAAAATGTGTGGTGGTTTTGTTTGGGAATGGTGTGACCATGCGATTGCTCATGGTACTGCCGAGAATGGAAAGACAATCTATGCTTATGGAGGAGATCATGGAGAAGAGATCCATGACGGCAATTTCTGTATGGATGGATTGGTATATCCGGACAGAACTGTACACACAGGACTGTTGGAATACAAGAATGTATACCGCCCTGTAAGAGTTGTTTCCTATGATAAAGAAAGTGGAGAGCTGGTGCTTCACAACTATATGGATTTTGATGACCTGAAAGATTATGTGAAAATCAGCTATGAACTGACACAGGATGGTCTTGTGATCAGCAAAGACATTCTTTCGGAATTTTCTGTGGTACCACACGGGGAAGGAAAAACAAACCTGAAGATCAGTGTGCCAGAGAATGGGAAATGTTATTTAAAACTTATTTACCATCTGAAAAAAGAATTGCCACTGTTGGATGAAGACCATATTCTTGGATTTGATGAAATTGAGGTAAGTAAAGATGATGCAAAATGTAAACTTGCAGAGAAATGGATGCAAAAGACAGCAACGGACTCTGAATTACAGGTGAATGAAGATGATACACAGATTCACATCAAAGGTCGTGAATTTGCGTATACCATCGACCGACGTACTGCACTCTTTACAGAGATGAAATTTGCAGGAAGGGAATATTTGAACCATCCGATGGAATTAAATATCTGGAGAGCACCAACAGATAACGATATGTATATCAAAGCTGAATGGAAAAAAGCCCATTATGACAAGGCTTATACAAGAGCTTATACGACAGAGGTTGTGCAGGGAAAACATGGTGTGAAGATTGTAAGCCATGCTTCTGTTGTGGCAGAGACAGTGCAGAAGATTCTTGATGTGACGATTACATGGAAAATAGATGCTTCAGGAAAGATTGATGCAGACATAGAAGCAACAAAAGATGGAGAATTCCCAGATCTTCCGAGATTTGGTGTGAGAATGTTCCTGGATAAAAAACTTTCAGATGCCAGATACTTTGGAATGGGACCACAGGAGAGTTATCGTGACAAACATCAGGCAGCAAGCCATGGTTTGTACCGAGCAAATGTAAGAGATTTGCATGAGGATTATATCCGTCCACAGGAAAATGGACCAGCCGATATGGAATGGCGGCATTTTCAGAAAGTACATTTTCATTCAATGCTTCTTATTATACACAGGAAGAACTTGAGAAGAAAACACATAATTATGAATTAGCAGAATCCGACAGTGTAGTTCTTTGTGTTGATTATGCATTAAATGGAATAGGTTCTAACAGTTGTGGTCCGGTTGTATTGGATCAGTATCGATTTAATGATGTATTATTCCGGTTCCAATTTACTCTGGTTCCGTATGTAAAGGGATAATAAAGTTTCATGTAACCCGTAAACAAGGAAAGAGAGTCTGATTGTAATGTAAAGTCCGGATATACAGAGCAATCAGACAAAACAGAGAAAAAATAGAATTAGATATCATACGGTTAGACATATTGAGATTCTAAGTGTGATGAAGATGAGGAGCAAAGAAATTCGATGGAAGAAAAAAAGTATTTGAAATGGTATAACAAAATCGGATATGGTTCGGGTGATATCGCAGGAAATGTGGTCTATGCGTTCCTGACATCCTTCATGATGCCCTATCTGACAGACTCAGTAGGACTTGCTGCAGGTGTTGTAGGTACCCTGATTGCCGTATCAAAACTATTTGATGGTTTCACGGATATATTTTTTGGATCAATGATTGACAAAACACACAGTAAAATGGGAAAAGCGAAGCCATGGATGCTATACGGATATATTGGTTGTGCCATTACGCTGGTCTGCTGCTTTACAGTACCGGTCAGTTTGGGAACAACGGCTAAATATGCATGGTTCTTTATTTCATATACACTGTTAAATGGTGTGTTTTATACAGCAAACAATATTGCTTACTCAGCACTTACGTCACTGATTACAAAGAACAGCAAAGAGCGTGTACAGATGGGATCTTACCGTTTTATTTTTGCATTTTCAACAAGTCTTCTGATTCAGGCGATTACAGTTGGATTTGTAGATAAATGCGGTGGAGATGCTGCGGCATGGAGAATGGTTGCTATTATCTATGCAATCATTGGTCTGGTCGTAAATACGATGTCAGCACTTTCTGTTAAGGAACTTCCGGAGGAGGAACTTAATGAAGGAGAAGTAAAGAATGATAATGAAAAGTATGGAATGGTACAGGCATTCAAGCTTCTTGTTAAAAACAAATATTACATGATGATTTGTGGAACATATATTTTACAGCAGTTATATGGTGCCATGATTGGAGCTGGCATTTATTACATGACATGGGTACTGAAAAATAAGAATTTGTTTGGACAATTTGCATGGGCAGTAAATATTCCACTGATTATTGCCCTGATTTTTACACCGACATTAGTTGGTAAGTGGAAAGGCATGTATAAACTGAACTTAAGAGGTTATGTCTTAGCAGTCATCGGTAGAGCACTTGTTGTTGTTGCTGGATATATGGGTAGTGTTCCGCTGATGATGGCGTTTACAGCTCTTGCAGCCTTAGGTCAGGGACCATGGCAGGGAGATATGAATGCTGTTATTGCATCCTGCTCTGAATACACTTATCTTACACAGGGAAAGAGAATTGATGGAACGATGTACTCTTGTACTTCTCTTGGTGTAAAAATCGGTGGAGGTATTGGAACCGCTGTTGTTGGATGGATGCTTGAGCTCAGTGGATATGTCGGAAAAAATGCAACTCAGCCACAGTCTGCACTTGATATGATGCAGTTCATGTATCTTTGGCTTCCGTTAATCTTTGATGTATTGATTATGTTTGCACTTTCAAGAATGAATGTTGAAGATGCAAATAAAAAACTGAAAGCAGAAAAAGGAATTGCTGCAGATGAAGTAACAGATAAATCGGACATGAATTAGAATTGTAATTCCTCCTTTCCTTATTTACAAGTTGATTATAAGATAGGTGTAAAAGAATTGCTTGCCAAATCGAAAGAAGATATAGACAAATGTTGCAAAGGGGAGTATTTCATGCAGTTAAAATATGTTGACACAAAAGAGGAGATCATAGCAGTAAATAAGAAGTCAAAACATATTGAGCCACATCTTCATAATGCTTTGGAGATTGTTTGCGTAACGAGTGGGACATTAGAGCTTGGTGTCGGACAGGAGCTTTACCATATGGAAAAAGGAGATATAGGCTTTGTATTTCCAAATGTTATTCATCACTATCAGGTACTGACACCAGGGGTAAATACAGTGACTTATCTGATTGCATCGCCATTTACGATTGCCAAATTTGCAGATATCATGCAATCCATGGCTCCTGAATACCCAATCATCACAGCGGAAAAGGTTGAATCAGAGGTATATAGGGTTATAAATGCAATTTTAGAGACAGAACAGTCGGATATTACTGTTGCACAGGCATATCTTCAAATTGTGTTTGCGCGCTGCATAGGAAAACTGAATCTAGTAGAGAAGAGTCATGTGGGGAGCAAAGACCTTATTTACCAGACGGTTTCCTATATATCAGCAAATTTCAAGAAAAAGTTATCATTGGAAGAAATGGCAAAAGACCTGGGTGTGAGTAAATATGTCTTATCCAGACTCTTTTCCAAAATCTTTCATAGAAATTTCAATCAGTATCTTAATGATGCAAGGTTGAACTATGCATGTCATCGCTTGGAAAATACGAGCGATTCTATTACAAATATTTGCCTGGATAGTGGATTTGAAAGCCAGAGGACATTTAACCGGGTATTCAAGGAAAGATATAAAATTTCGCCAAGTGACTATCGAAGTACATGTGTGAAGGATATGCAGTCATAAAATGTTCTGCAGATAGAAAAATTTACTTTGATTTCACACCGCTATGCATTTGATTTTATGCATGGATGATACAATGTTAAAATGGTCGTAGAAAACAGATTTTTCTGAAGTGAAAGAACAAGGCATACTCTAAAGAGAAAGAAAGGCAGGACATATATGAATATGGGAAAATCAGTAATTGATTTTAATGAGAAAAAAGGCTTTATCTGTGATATGGATGGTGTAATTTATCATGGTAATCAGATATTGCCAGGTGTTCCAGAATTCATTCAGTGGCTACATGATGAAAAGAAAGAATATTTATTTTTGACAAATAACAGTGGATATACACCACGAGAATTAAATCAGAAACTGGCTAGGATGGGACTTGATGTGCCAGAAGAACATTTTTATACCAGTGCATTGGCAACAGCCGCATTTTTAAAAGAACAGGCGGCAGGATGTTCGGCATTTGTGATAGGAGAAGCCGGCCTGTTAAATGCACTTTATGATGTAGGTATCACAATGAATGATGTAAATCCGGATTATGTTGTTGTGGGAGAGGGACGCTCCTATTCATTGGATACATTAACAAAAGCAACGAATTTAGTTCTGAAAGGTGCAAAGCTGATCGGAGCAAACTCAGATGTTTCCGGACCGATTGAGAACGGCATTGCTCCTGCTTGCCGTGCATTGGTTGCACCGATAGAAATGGCAACAGGAACACAGGCATATTTCTGTGGAAAACCCAATCCACTGATGATGAGAACAGGATTAAATATGCTTGGATGTCATTCAGCAGAAGCAGTAATGGTTGGGGACCGTATGGATACAGATGTGATTTCAGGAATGGAAAGTGGTATGTCTACTGTATTGGTTCTCTCTGGATGTTCAACGAAGGACACACTCAAAACTTATGCTTATCTTCCGACAATGGTATTGAATGGAGTGGGAGATATCGTCAGTATAGCAAAAGCAAAAGAGAAATAGTGTTCGATAACTGGAAAACGTCATGCATCTCCACATCTTTTCCTTATCACGGAAACAGAACAGGGAATTTTACTTTCTTCTTATGAAATTCCCAAAGGAGAAGATAAAAATACATTTTCATATGATTCTATGAAGAATGTTGATTACTCTAAACTAGAAAAATCTGAAAAATTTACTCCAGCACTTTATCGTGAAAAGGACGGAATCTGGGAAGGTGGCAGCACAAGCCAGTTCTCTCCGGTAATGACATTCAAACTTGGGGAGCGGAGTGTCATTGGCTGATGTTTGCACGGCCTTTTGGGGAAGTGGTATTATCAACATTGATGGAGTTAAATGGGACATGGTGCTGATTTTTGCAATCAGTGTGGTACTGCTTAGGAAAACAAAATGGAATCCTGTTTTTGTGATGATATTGGCTGGGGTATTAAAAGTATTAGTAGCACTTATATAAGAAAAATATAGGGAGGATGATATGCCGACAATCAGCGTACTGATAAAACCTGCATCAGGGATGTGCAACATGCAATGTGATTACTGTTTCTATTGTGATGAAATGAAAAAAAGGTCACAGGATTCGTATGGGTTTATGTCAGAACAAACACTAAAAAATGTTATTAGAAAGACTATGATTCATGCTGAAGGGTTAATAAGCTATGTATATCAAGGTGGTGAGCCTACTTTGCGTGGACTTACTTTTTTTGAAAAAGCTGTGGAATACCAGAGGCATTATAACAAGCATGGAATACGGGTGAATAATGCTTTGCAGACGAATGGATATCTGCTAGATGATGCATGGTGTAAATTTTTCAAAGAAAATCAATTTTTAATTGGGTTATCAATAGATGGTACAAAACAGCTTCATGATATGTACCGTCATGACAAAAATGGAAATCCTACATTTGATCGGATTAAGTCTGCGGCAGATCTTATGGATCAATATGGAGTGGATTACAATATTCTGACGGTAGTAACACAGAATGTTGCTTATCATGCGACGGAAATATATAATTATTATAAGAGGCAGGGGTGGAAATATCAACAGTATATTGCATGTTTGGATCCGTTGGGGGAAATTAGGGGGAAAAGTTCATTTGCCTTAAAACCTGAACAATATGGACGGTTTTTAGTAGAGTTGTTTAACTTATGGTACGAGGATTGGAAAAATGGAGAACATCCTTATATAAGACAATTTGAAAACTATATAGGAATTCTGCTTGGATATCAGCCGGAATCCTGCGAACAACGAGGAATCTGTGGTATACAGAATGTGGTGGAAGCCGATGGTAGTGTGTATCCGTGCGATTTTTATATGTTAGATGAATACAGACTAGGCAATTTTAATAGTGACCGTTTGGTAGAGATTGATGAAAAGCGAAAATCAATTGCATTTTTGGAGCAGTCGCAAAAGTCTGCAAAAGACTGCATAGAATGTAAGTTCCATACACTATGCAGAGGGGGCTGTCGAAGAAATAGGGAATTTGATGTTGCTAAAGGAGAATATGCAAATTATTATTGCGAAAGCTATCGTTTCTTTTTTGAACAATGCTTAGAGAAAATGATTCATATTGTTGAGACAATAAAAAGGTAGAAGGTAGAACTTATGAGAGGGGGCAACATTTTTCATGCGCTCCCTGAGTTGCTTTCTGGCTTCGGATACACTGAGGGTAGGAGCACCGTCTATGCGTTCCTGCTCGGCTTGTAAGACATTTGCATGTAGCTGCAGTGTCTGTTCCCTTTTTTCAAAGGCATCAATACTCATCAAGACAAGATCTCCTTCTCCCATCTTTGACACTTTATAGAGCCAAAGATGGGATTGTAGCATAGTAAAGCGACAGTGAAAATCGCAAAGCCGTGCCATGCGAGGACAGTTTAGTGCTAATGTTGTGTCACAAAAGACTATTGATTTTCCGGAGTATTTTTGCAACAATACATAGGTAATATTATGTTACGCTTTATGAAAAGGAAAAATATATGATTTTCATCATAATCCAACAATAAAAGCTGAATAGTTTGCGCTCGAAGCAAGTCCTGAAGTTGTGTTTTTTCCATTACTATAATCATATTCATGCCTTCCCCTATCAAAATCCGATTTGTTAACGCCTTATAATTATAATACAAGAGATATAAGGTTTTTGTAACGATATGAGCTAAAGATAGAGTAAACTAGATTTAGGTATTATATGAGGTAAAACTGATGTATAATATTTATAGATTACAACAATGTTAAGGAGGGAACGAATGAATTTAGAAATATATCAACAATTGTGTGCTGAATCAAAAATTCTCTGGACACAGCATTGTTTACAGCGAATGCAGGAAAGAGATATCAGTCGTGCCGACGTAAAAAATGGAATTGCAACCGGCGAAATCATAGAGGATTATCCAGATGATTTTCCTAATCCAAGCTGTCTGATTTTTGGATATAATGTAAATGGACGGATTTTGCATATTGTTGCAGGTTGTGATAATATAAATATATATATCATAACAGCGTACTATCCAGATACAAAGAAATTTGAAGATGATTTAAAGACACGAAGAAAGAGGTGATGGATATGTGTATGTATTGCAAAAATAGTACAACCGTAAATAGTACAACAACACACGTCGTAAATTATAAAAATTGCATTATTGTAATTAAGAATGTTCCATGCCTTGAATGTGAGCAGTGTGGAGAAAAATATTATACGGATGAAGTTGCTGAGCGACTTGAAACGATTGTAAATATGGCAAAGAAATTGATGCAGGAAATTGCAGTTATTGACTATCCACAGGTAGCATAATCTTCTATATCGGGAGAGGGTGCCGAGGCCCCTCTCTTTTCTTCTTTTTATCTTTTCTCTGTACTATTCAATCCATCGCATTTGGAGACTTTCTCCGAAAAAGTTCCGGAATAGACGTTCTAAAGTAATAATCTGCCAACCTTTGCCCAAAAAATCAGGACTCTTTACCCCATTATAAATCACAGTTCCATATTTTATTTCTTCAAGATCATAACAAACAAATTCATTTTCTGCCAGTGATGATTTTTTTAACAGATGGGATATCATGTATTCGACCAGACCTTCGTATCCGGTATAATCAGCTTTATACCAGATACCTTGGCTTTCCTATTTTAATTGATTTCCTTTAGAAGACTGGCGGTCATTTGTCCGGATATTCTGTTCAAATTTCATTGAATTGGTATTTTTAGCATGATAAGATAAAGTCAGGAAGAATTAAACCATTGCTAGAACATGAAATAGCATGATAAACAGAGAAAATTATCAG